>OHEH01000045.1_pt1 | contig 120654 bp, 112 predicted proteins | sample 1567221 | NCBI WGS metagenome assembly OHEH01 (sample SAMEA3879586, study PRJEB24766) | human gut metagenome | biome: human-associated habitat; feature: feces | place: USA | collected 1985/1987
CCCATCATTTCCACGTGAGCAGGAACTGATGAAGAACCAGCGAACTGAGCGTCTGAGTGCATACGGCCCATAGTGTCAGTCATACCGTAAGAAGCCGGTCCGGCAGCCATGTTGTCCGGGTGCAGAGTACGACCAGTACCACCACCGGATGCCACTGAGAAGTACGGCTTGCCAGCCAATACGCGTTCTTTCTTATAAGTACCTGCAACCGGGTGTTGAAAGCGGGTCGGATTCGTAGAGTTACCAGTGATAGATACATCCACGCCTTCTTTCCACATGATAGCCACACCTTCGCGAACATCGTCTGCACCGTAGCATTTTACTTTGGCACGGGGACCGTCGCTGTATGCGATTTCACGAACTACTTTCAGTTCACCTGTATAGTAATCGAATTGAGTCTGAACGTATGTAAAGCCGTTGATACGAGAGATAATCTGTGCAGCGTCCTTGCCGAGACCGTTCAGGATGCAACGCAGAGGTTCTTTACGTACCTTGTCAGCTTTAGCGGCAATCTTGATAGCACCTTCGGCAGCAGCGAATGACTCGTGACCTGCCAAGAAAGCGAAACATTTGGTTTCTTCACGCAGCAACATGGCTGCCAAGTTACCATGACCGATACCAACCTTGCGGTCGTCAGCTACAGAACCCGGAATACAAAATGCCTGCAGACCGATACCGATAGCTTCAGCAGCTTCAGCAGCGTTCTTGCAGCCCTTCTTAATGGCGATGGCGCAACCTACAACGTATGCCCATTTTGCATTTTCGAAACAGATGGGCTGAGTTTCTTCACAAGTCTTATAAGGATCGAGACCATGAGCTTCGCAGATAGCATTGGCTTCTTCGATGTCTTTGATACCGTTTGCGTTCAATGCAGCAAGAATCTGCTTGATACGACGGTCTTGGCTTTCAAATTTTACTTCTCTAATCATATGTCTTTCCTCCTTATATTATTCGTGACGTGGGTCAATGTGTTTAACTGCACCTTGCTCTTCAGTGAAGCGGCCGTATGTACCGGTAACTTTCTTCAATGCTTCATTGGCGTCTGTACCTTTCTTGATTTCATCCATAAACTTGCCCAGATGAACAAATTCGTAACCGCAGATTTCGTCGTTCTTGTCCAAAGCGATAGTCTTGATGTAACCTTCTGCCATTTCCAAGTAACGAGAACCCTTAGCCAACGTTCCGTATAATGTGCCTACCTGGCTGCGCAGACCTTTGCCCAAGTCTTCCAAGCCAGCTCCAATCATCAAACCGCCTTCAGAGAAAGCAGACTGAGTACGACCGTAAACAATTTGCAGGAAGAGTTCGCGCATAGCTGTGTTGATAGCGTCGCAAACGAGGTCAGTATTCAATGCTTCGAGGATAGTCTTTCCCGGGAGGATTTCTGATGCCATAGCAGCAGAATGAGTCATACCGGAGCAACCGATAGTCTCAACCAAAGCTTCCTGGATAACGCCTTCCTTTACATTGAGGGTTAATTTACATGCACCTTGCTGAGGAGCACACCAGCCAATACCGTGTGTCAGACCAGAGATGTCAACAATTTCTTTAGCTTTTACCCATTTACCTTCTTCGGGAATAGGAGCCGGTCCGTGATTAGGACCTTTCTTCACAACACACATGTGTTCCACTTCGTGTGAATAAGTCATAATTAGCTCTTTTTTTAAGTGATATAATTAAAAAAAACGTAGTCCACTTTTATTAGTCGGGTGCAAAGTTAGTTGTTTTCCCCGTTTCTGCCAACTGTTCAATTTGACTTTTTTATTAAAAAGAAGTAATAAGAAGCTGAATTTCTGCGGAATGTAAAGTGGAGTTTGCAGTTGACTGTTTTTTCTCGTCTCTGATAGGGTTTGTGAATCAATAAGGTATGTGCTTGTTAATCAGGAAGTAATTTTGCCAACCCCTTGCTTGCGTCTTGGCAAACTTTTGCCATGCCCATGGCAAAGTTTTGCCAACGCGGTGGCAAAGTCTTGCCAATGGTAAGGCAAAATCCTGCCAACTGGTTGGCAAGGCGAAGAAAATAAAGGGGAGTCCGTGTTTGACTATGGCTGCAAAGTCTTACCTTTGTGGCACATTAAATAAAATACAAACTATGATAGAAGTTACAGATGTGGCATTGCGCCAGGCTGCCGGTGAAGGGATGGATGCATTCATCGGCGTATTCACCGGTGCTTATAAGAAAGAAATAGGCGGAGAAATGACTGCCGGGACGATGTCTTTGCTTACCGGTGAACAGCATTCATTGTTGGCCTATCAGATATTCCGTGATGAAGTGATGGAAGGGGGCTTCTGCCAACTGATTCAAAATGGTTATGGCGGTTATATTTTCGACAATCCGTTTGCCAAAGTGATGCGTTTGTGGGGAGTGGGCGATTTGAGCAAGTTGGTTTATGCTGCCAAGAAAATATACGATAGCCATCGTGACGACTTGGAACGCGAACGCACAGACGAGGAATTTATGGCAATGTACGAGCAATATGAGGCTTTCGATGAACTGGAAGATGAATTTTTGGAAAAAGAGGAGGAATATACAGCTTTGGTTGCCGGCTATGTGGATGAGCATTTGGAGCTGTTTGCCAAGATTGTGTGATAGAGAGTAACGAGGAAAGGCATATTAGCCTATACCCATTCTTGCCTTTCGGTATTGGAGAGATGTGCTATCTGAAAGCTAAAATATGCGAGCTATGAATGCCGGGATGAAAAATGGAATTAATTTATTGATGATTCTTGTATTGTTTATCTCATGTGTACAAGAAAAAGAGGACAATAATGTCTTAAGACGTGTGGAAGCGTGTATGGAATTATTTCCTGATAGTGCCTTGTCGCTTCTGAGTCAAATTGATTGTCCCGAATGTTTGAGAGGACAACAGAGAGCAGATTATGCTTTGCTTTTAACGCAGGCTTTGGATAAAAACTATTTGGATAGTTTGCAGTCAGACTCATTGATAATGATAGCGGTAGAATATTATAAACAGGAAGGTGATAAATTGAAGGCAGGGAAGGCTTACTTTTATTATGGCAAAAGTGATGTTGTTAAAGGAGCGCTTCTCAGATGCTATGCAGGCTTATCTGGAAGCATCGAGTCTCTTGGAAGAAACTAGGGATTATAAAGTACAAGGGATGGTCTGGGAATATATAGGGTATTTGAACTCGGTTCAAGGATTGTATGAAAATTCTATAGACAATTTTAAACATTCTATCAGGTACTATGAACTGGCGAGTGACAGACGTCGTATTTTATATGGTTATAGGAATATGGCAAGAGGCTATTTTTCGGTACATCATAATGATAGTGCAGGTTGGTATGCTGAAAAAGGGCTTGTGTTGAGTGACACTGTTAGTGGTATGAAGGCATCTTTTCTACATTTATTAGGACTTATTGCCAATAATGAAAAACGATATCCACAAGCAATAGAGTATTTTTCAAATGCAATGGAAGTTTGTGATAATTTAAATGATAAATATCGTTATAGTTTGTCTTTGGGACGTGTTTATTCTGAAGTAGGTCAAAAGAAAAAAGCTGAAGATTGTTTTGTTTCTTGTATCAATGCAACTAATATTTTTGTGTCTTCGGGTGCATATTACTATTTGGCTGATATGCATAAAAAAGATGGTAATTATTTGAAAGCGTTTTTGTATAAAGAGAAGTCTGATTCATTATTAGAGGTGACTCGTAATGCTGAACTGCAAAAGCAGTTGTTGGATTTGCAGAATAAGTATGAAAATGATAAGCTTATTTTGGAAAATAAACAGATAAGGCTGGAAAATGAGAAACAGACTTATTTTTATTTGTTTTTATTTGTATTCATATTAGGGTTGGGCATCATCGCTTTCTTTCTGGTTAGGAAAAGGTATCGAACAAAATTGTTGCGTAATGTCGAGATTATTGGAAATAATAATGCAATTATTAATAGATATGCTTGTAGAATTGCAGAATTGGAGAATGTGAGCTTACAAGAACGTCAGGCTAAAAAAGAGGAAATAGGAATCCTGAATAGAAAAATCCTTTGTTTAATAGCAGAAAATAAGCGAGTATGTGAGAATTCGAGTGTTGACGCCTTGTTTGTATTAGAGGAATTGAAGCAAGGAAATTTGATTATTAGTAATATGACTATTGCTGAACGGCAACATATATTTGACTTTCTGGATTTGGTTCATGCGAATTTTATTACTCGACTTAAACAAGAGTTTGATTTAACAAAAAATGAATTATTGTTGGCTGCGTTGCTGAAAGTGGGATTCTCTAACAAGCAATTAATGATTGTTTTTGATTGTGAAATGAAATCCATATATAAAAACAGACAAAGACTAAAAGCAGATTTAGGACTTACTAAGAATGATTCTTTAGAGCAAATGATAATGATGTATTGAGAAAAAAACGTTTTTTTGTCCTATATGTTTCTTTGTAGTGTGTTGATATATAATTTATTACCTACCCTATTTTTGTCCGCATAGTTATTGCTGAATTATTGTTGAATAGTCCCTAATTTTGTATAAATAAAAAATGAAAGACTATGAAACTGAAAATTATCTTATCTGTATTGTTGTTATTTTCTTTATTAAAGGTCGATGCTAATCCTTTGGTCGACATAAGTATTGCTTCTGGAAAAGAAGAAGTCTTTTTGCATTCAAATGATATTCCTTTTGAAATTCTGACTACGGGAAAAGAAGATGGAAGCCGTTCCGTTATACCATTAGTGCCATTTGTTGTATTCGTTGAAGATTCTAATTATTCCGTGGAATTGGATTTTATGGAAGGAATCGGGGTAGTGGAAATTGCCATTTCCCAAAATGGTTCTGTGATTTATTCTTCTTCCGAGAATATTCTATCTCCCCTTCGGAAATATTTGCAACTTCCTTTCGGAGTATCAGGGGAGTATTGTATAGAAATTAAAGGAGATAATGGGGCATATGCATATGGCTGTTTTGAATTATGATATATTGTTAACTAAAAAATGTAATGCTTATGAAAAAGATTAGTTTATTGTTGGTAGGAGTGTTAGCTCTATTTTCTTGTGAGCAAGAGGAATTGGATAACTTTGTGGAAAGTAGTGGTGTGGGGCAGGTGATGACAAGGGCGATAGGTTCTAGTGCGGATTTTGATCCGATAAGTGAGCTTGCCGAAATTCCAGTGAATATTTTGAATATTGGAAACTCTAAACAAAAGTATCTTACTTGTAAAGAGAAAGGTACTGAAATTTGTTTAACAGATAAAGATGATGGATCTTTGAGGCAGAGATGGTATCTGAAGTATGGAAGAACTATTGTTGTTGCTGGGGGAAATAATAGAGTGACATCCGATACATATGGAGTTGTTACTCCTAATAACTATTTATCTTCAGAAATACTTGATAATCTTCGTTTGAGTTATTGGAATAAATCAACTTTTGATTCACCTTTGGCTGGACCTGGCTTAAGCTTTAATTGTTTGGCTGATGCTAATTGTATGATATATACGATGTATGGAAACTTTAATACTGGTTTGTCTTCTTATTATTTGCAATCAGAATCTTCAACGTCTTCCTCTGTAAAGTTTAAAACGAATAATTCCTCAAGCCTCGCTTTATGGGAAATAGTTCCTGTTGGTGAATATGAACTTGTTGGTTTAGAGTATGTACGGACTACGGTTGACAGCTTTGAACCTACAGAAGTGATTTGTGACCATGATGAATATACAAATGAACATTTAAGCGTTGATACATGGAACTATTCTTTATCTACAAGCTATACAGAAAAATCTGATTTTTCAAAAACAGAAGGAGTAAGTGTCACTATTTCAGGAGGATTGAACGTGGGTATACCTAATGTGGTAGGAGATGATTCTTCGCTTGGAGTAAATGTTTCTGTACAGCAGCAGACAAATAAATCTTGGACTTATGGTACAAGTGATAGTAAAACGGTAACAAAAACGAGAACTGGACAAATCCCGATTCAACCAGGTGAAACTGTAAAACTTGATGCGGTGTTAGTCATGTACAAAGGTAGTTTGAAAATTATTGCTACATTAAGGAAAATAGGGGATACTAAAACGTTTAGAGTTAAAGGAAAATGGAGTGGAGACTGCTTTTCTTCTTTTGAAGCTAGAACATATAATCCAACAACAGGGAAATTGGTAGGAGAATATGTTTTAGAATAATGTGATTGTCTAAATTATGGTTGTTTATAAATGTTAAATAAATATTGGGGCGTGCAGTATTTAGATTAATCTTTCATTTAATCTTAAAAACAATGAAAAAACGAGGAGAGTGCTATATTACTCAATTCTTTTATCTAAATTTGCAAACTCTAATATTTATAGGAAAGATGAAACAATTAAAATTCTTGATGGTTGCCTTGACATTGTTGATGGGCATTGCGTTTACTTCGTGTCTGAATTCAGATGACGGAGAGTATGATGACATTTATGGCATGGTTTTAGTGAATAACTATATGGGATTACTCTCTTTTGAAGATGCTGCGGGTAACACTTATCAACCTACATCGGCTTCTGTTACTCAATTTGAGGCAAATTCGAGTTTGAAGATTTCAGATTCTCGAATGGGAATCATCTTAGGAAAGAGCATAGAACCTGAGACGAATGAAAAATCTAAAACTACCAACTTCACTTTGAAGAATTTTCAGCCTATTTCTTTTGCAAACGCTGTCGTATCAATGACAGCAGAAAGCTTGGTTGTTGATGCGCCGGAAACAGCACCGGTGATAACTTTGAAATTGGAAAATGGGTCAGTTCAGCCATTTTTGTATAACAAGGATATACTTGTAACTCCTATAGCTTGGAGACTGCAAAATGACAACGATAAGTTTAAGATGCATAAATTTGCTTTAGCTTGTGTACTGGATGAAATTGAAGCAGGGGCCACAGACCTTGTTTTCTATCTACGTCATGATAAGGGTGCTGATGATAAGACAGATGTTTATTATTCTAATTGGTATGGGTATGATATAAAAAATGCTTTAGAAAGGTTTAAAGAAAAAGCAGGAAATCTTCCTACTAAATTAGTTATTAAGTCGCATGAAAGTGGAAATAATAGCAATACAGAAATACCGGAAAACTATACGGAATATACTGTAGAATACAAAATTGCGTCTACTAATCAATAAATTGATATTGAATTACAAAGATTTATTTCATATAGCAATACTACTGATTTCCTCTCCGGCTCGTGCCTGGGAGGAAATTAGTTTAGAGGATAGGCGAAAAGTATTTACTGCTTTTGTCTATCCTATGATTGGTTTATGCGGGTTGTCCGTTTTCATCGGCTCTTTGATGAAGATGGGATGGGACGGGCCGCAAAGCTTTCAATATGCCATGACACAATGCTGTGCGGTGGCTGTATCCTTGTTTGGAGGATATTTTTTGGCAGCCTATCTCATCAATGGGTTGCGTGTCCGCATGTTTATGCTGGACAGTGATATTCCTTTGGCGCAACAGTTTGCAGGTTATGCACTGGTAGTGGTGTTCATGCTGAGGATTGTTATCGGCATATTGCCTGATTTCGGCATTATGGCTCTGTTGCTCCAATTCTATATCGTGTATGTTGTGTGGGAAGGAAGCAAAAAGGTGATGCAGATAGCGGAAAAAGACCGTTTGCGTTTCACCATTCTTTCTTCTATTTTGTTAATAGCTTGTCCGGTGGCCATTGAATGGATATTCAATAAGCTGACGGTAGTGCTAAACTGATAAATGTTATGAAACAAGCTCCTGTAAATATAAAGAATAAGCGTGCTACGTTCGATTACGAACTGACGGACACCTATACGGCCGGCATTGTGCTTACGGGCACAGAAATCAAGTCCATCCGGTTGGGGAAAGCAAGCTTAGTCGATACGTTCTGTTACTTTGCCAACGGCGAATTGTGGGTGAAGAACATGCATGTGGCCGAATACTTCTATGGTTCGTACAACAACCACAATGCACGCAGGGAGCGCAAGCTTTTGTTGAATAAGAAGGAACTTGAAAAACTGATGCGCGGCACGAAAGATCCGGGTTTCACCATTGTTCCCGTGCGCTTGTTTATCAATGAAAAAGGGCTGGCCAAACTTGTGGTGGCACTTGCCAAAGGTAAGAAGCAATATGATAAGCGCGAATCACTGAAGGAAAAAGATGACAAACGCGATATGGCGCGTATGTTTAAAAGATAATATGAGTAAACTTGGTAGTTTGGTGCGTGAGCGCATCCTTATTTTGGATGGTGCAATGGGCACCATGATACAGCAATACAACTTGACAGAGGGAGATTTTCGGGGTGAACGCTTCTCGCAGATTCCCGGACAGATGAAAGGTAACAATGACTTGCTTTGTCTGACACGCCCCGATGTGATACAAGACATTCACCGCAAGTATCTGGCGGCAGGTGCAGATATTATCGAAACAAATACATTCAGTTCCACCCGCGTCAGTATGGCCGATTATCATGTGCAGGACTATGTGCGTGAGATGAATCTTGCCGCAGTGCGCCTGGCACGCAAAGTGGCAGATGAGTTTACTTCTCTTACTCCCGACAAACCCCGTTTTGTGGCAGGCTCCGTAGGACCGACGAACAAGACCTGCTCCATGAGTCCCGATGTGAACAATCCGGCCTTTCGTGCCTTGAGCTACGATGAACTGGCCGATGCCTACCGTGAGCAGATGGAAGCATTGCTCGAAGGTGGTGTGGATGCTTTGCTGATAGAAACCATTTTTGATACGCTGAATGCCAAGGCTGCTATTTTTGCCGCCGGGCAGGCGATGGAAACTGTAGGAGTTCATGTACCCTTGATGCTCTCTGTGACTGTTTCTGATATTGGAGGGCGTACTCTGTCGGGACAAACTTTGGATGCTTTTCTCGCCTCCGTGCAACATGCCGATATTTTTTCAGTTGGGTTGAACTGCTCCTTTGGCGCCCGCCAGCTGAAACCTTTCCTGGAGCAGCTTGCTGTCCGTGCACCTTATTATATCAGTGCTTATCCCAACGCCGGACTGCCCAACAGTTTGGGCACATACGACCAGACTCCTGCCGATATGGCACATGAAGTAAAAGAGTATATCCATGAGGGATTGGTGAATATTATCGGTGGTTGTTGCGGAACGACAGATGCCTACATTGCCGAGTACTCCTCGCTGATTGCCGGTGCAACGCCCCATCAGCCGGTTCCCAGACCGGAAAATCTTTGGCTCTCCGGGCTTGAACTTCTGGAAGTGAAGCCGGAAAATAACTTCGTGAATGTGGGTGAACGCTGTAATGTTGCGGGTTCGCGCAAATTCTTGCGTCTGATTAATGAAAAGAAATATGACGAGGCGCTCAGCATTGCCCGCCAGCAGGTGGAAGACGGTGCGCAGGTCATCGATATAAATATGGACGACGGGCTGCTGGATGCTCAAGTGGAGATGACGACTTTCCTCCATCTGATAGCTTCGGAACCGGAGATTGCCCGTGTTCCCGTCATGATAGACTCCTCTAAGTGGGAAGTGATTGTGGCCGGATTGAAATGCTTGCAAGGCAAGTCCATCGTCAACTCCATCTCCTTGAAGGAGGGGGAAGATAAATTCCTGGAGCATGCGCGTACCATAAAGCAATATGGTGCGGCGACCGTGGTGATGGCTTTTGATGAAAAAGGGCAGGCAGACACGTACGAGCGTAAGATTGAGGTCTGCGAACGGGTATACCGTCTTTTGGTGGACAAGATAGGTTTCAATCCCCATGATATAATTTTCGACCCGAATGTACTTGCCGTGGCAACCGGTATGGACGAGCACAACAATTATGCTGTAGACTTTATCCGTGCCACCGGATGGATACGCAAGAATCTGCCCGGTGCGCATGTCAGTGGAGGAGTGAGTAACCTTTCCTTCTCTTTCCGCGGCAATAATTACATCCGCGAGGCGATGCATGCCGTATTCCTTTACTATGCCATCCGCGAGGGCATGGATATGGGTATCGTCAATCCGGCTGCCTCCGTTCTTTACACCGATATTCCCGCTGATATATTGGAGCGCATAGAGGATGTGGTCTTGAACCGTCGTCCCGATGCTGCCGAGCGCCTGATAGAAACTGCCGAACGCTTGAAAGCGGAAGCAGAGGCGGCAAAAACTTCTGGAGGAGAGCGGCAGGCTGCCGCCCATTCCCAACTTGCCTGGAGAGAGGGGACTCCTGTGGAAGAACGGTTGAAGTACGCCTTGACAAAGGGTATCGGCGATTATCTGGAAGAAGACCTTGCCGAAGCGCTGAAGCTGTATCCCAAGGCTGTTTCCATCATTGAAGGTCCGTTGATGGCAGGCATGAATCATGTCGGCGACTTGTTTGGGGCAGGCAAGATGTTCCTGCCGCAAGTAGTGAAGACGGCGCGCACCATGAAGAGGGCGGTTGCCATCCTCCAGCCCGTAATCGAGTCGGAGAAAGAAGAAGGTGCGACTGCTGCCGGGAAGGTACTGCTGGCTACGGTGAAAGGTGATGTGCACGACATTGGCAAGAATATAGTCTCGGTAGTAATGGCATGCAACGGCTACGAAATAATAGACCTTGGCGTCATGGTGCCTGCCGAAACCATTGTACAGCATGCCATAGAGGAAAAGGTAGACATGATAGGATTGAGTGGCTTGATAACCCCTTCGCTGGATGAAATGGTGCATGTAGCCATTGAGCTGGAAAAGGCAGGTCTGGACGTTCCTCTGCTGATAGGTGGTGCCACGACTTCACCGCTTCACACAGCTCTGAAAATTGCTCCGGTCTATCATGCTCCCGTAATCCATCTGAAGGACGCTTCACAGAATGCTACAGTAGCAGCCAAGCTGATGAATCCTAAGACAAAGGAGGAGCTGGAAGAAGAACTGCATGAGAAGTATCGGCAGTTGTGCGAAAAGAACCGGGAGAAACAAGTGACAACCGTTTCCCTGGAAGAAGCGAGAAAGAACAAACTGAATCTGTTTTAAATAGGAAGGAAAATAAGGATTAAGGATTAATCCTTAATCCCTATTTTTTTATCTTCTTCTTGTATTGCTCGAAGCGTGACGTAATATCCCTTACGAAGTTATAAGTTTCGATGCCACGGAAGTAGCCGTTTTTGCAAACGGGGTCGGTGAAGTATTCCTCATTGCTTTTTAGCAGAATGAAGTTTTCTACATTATCACGCCAGACATATTTGTTTTTGCCGTATTTTTCGGCCAGTGCCATGGCATCCAGCACATGGCCGATACCGGAATTATAAGATGCCAGCACAAAGTTGATGCGTTCTTCCTGGGGTATCTTGGAAAAACTTTTGGCTGTGGCGCCTATGTATTTCACGGCAGCCTTTATGCTCTCTTCAGGGTTCTGTTCCTTTCCTTCGGGTAGCCCCATAGCCCTGGCTGTGGCAGGCATCAGTTGCATCAGCCCCCTGGCACCCGCCCAAGATACGGCAGTGGAGTCGAAGTTGGATTCTGTATACGCCAGAGACGCCAGCAGACGCCAGTCCCAGTCTATTTCGGGAGCATATTTCTTGAACAAATCATCGTAATGGGAAATTTTTCCTTCGCGCAGGGAGAGGATAGGAGAGTGGGGAATGGCCTTGCCGATTTCAAAATATCGTTTCATACTTGCCGTATAGGCAGGTGAAGTCATATTCTCCTCATGCCATTTGTTGGCGGCGGCTGCCAGTTGCGGACAGTCTTTCCGGACTGCCCACGATGCACGCTGGTCAAAGCTGATGGAGAGTCCGATATTCAGGTTGGGGTAATAGGTGGTATTAAGCTGTGCCACGTCATTGTCTGCTACGGTATAGGGGATTTTTCCTTGTGCCACCTGGGTGATGAGGTCTTCTGCACTGATACTGTCGTTGGTCACTTTATGGATGTGGATACCTCCTCCGAGCTCTTCGTCCAGATTGACCAGCCGTTCATAATATTTTCCGGGCTTCACATATACATCTTTCCCGATGAGTTCCGTCACGTCTTTCAGTGGTTTGGTGCGTCCGCCGTTACGTTGCACGATGACTTGGTGCGTGATGACCTCCTCACCGCAATATATCAGGCTGTCTTTCCATTCTTTAGTGATAGGCAGGTTGTAGGCAATGAGGTCTCCCTTGCCTGCCAATAACTTCTCTATGAGTTCGTGCACGTTCCGGGCTACCTCTATTCTTAGCTTTACTCCCAGGCTCTTGGCAAACTGTTCGCTTAGCTCATACTGGAATCCCATGTCCTGGCCACGGTAGATGAAGTAGGAAGTGGAACTGTACAGTGTCAATACAACCAGTTCTCCGCTATCCTTTATCTGTTGCAGGTCATCCGCTTCTTCTTTTTCGGCAGGATGTCTTCCACGGCATCCTGCGATGCAGCACAACAACAACAGCAAGATAATTGGGACGGGAGAATTGATAATGGATGATTTATGTCTGGCGAAAGAAAACAGGCTGTTCATATCTCATAGGGTTTAGTGCGTTCTTAATCCTCCATTATCAATCCTCCATTATCAATTCTCCATTACAAATTAACTCCCCAAGTGCTTCTTGATGTACATGGTCAATATATCAATGGCCACCTGGTTGTTTCCGCCTTCCGGCACAATGAGGTCGGCGTATCGTTTGCAGGGCTCTATGAATTGCTGGTGCATGGGTTTTAGTATGCGTGTATAGCGCTCCATGACGGCTTCGGCCGTGCGTCCGCGTTCCACCACGTCACGCTGGATTACACGAATTAGGCGTTCGTCGGGGTCAGCGTCTACAAATATCTTGAGGTCCATCATGCTTCGCAGTTTCTTGTCGCACAAGGCAAGGATACCTTCTATGATGATGACTTCCCGGGGGGCGATATGGATGGTTTCGGGCTGGCGTGTACACGTCAGGTATGAGTAGGTGGGCTGTTCTATGCTTTTTCCTTCGCGCAGCATGGCAACATGTCTGGAAAGGAGGCTCCACTCAAAGGCGTCGGGATGGTCGAAGTTGATGTTCTGCCGTTCTTCCACGGGCACATGGCTGCTGTCCTTGTAGTAAGAGTCTTGTGGCAATAATACCACTTCACCAGCCGGTAGGCTTTCGATAATTTTACGTACGACGGTGGTCTTTCCCGAGCCGGTTCCGCCTGCAATTCCTATTATTAACATCCGTTTAAGTGTATATTTGAAACAAAACCAGTATTTTTGCAGTTGTTAAAACAGCCGCTTAGGCTGACAAATATAGTGATAAATCATTTAAATGGCAAAGTTATGGTAAAGCACATTGTATTATTTAAGTTAAAAGATGAGGCACCGGCTGACGAAAAGTTGGCTGCGATGAACAGTTTCAAGGCAGCTATCGAAGCGCTTCCGGCTAAAATATCCGTTATCCGCAAGATTGAAGTCGGATTGAACATCAATCCTGCCGAGGCTTGGAGCATCGCTCTTTACAGTGAGTTCGATACGTTGGATGACGTGAAATACTATGCTACCCATCCCGACCATGTAGCTGCCGGCAAGCTTATCGCTGCTGTGAAAGAGAGTCGTGCCTGCGTGGACTACGAGATAATTGAAAATTAAAAATTAAATCAGAGAACATGAAGAAATTACTGTTCCCTTTCGTTCTGTTGCTCTTCGCTGTGGCGATGCAGGCACAGATACAAGACCCCGTCAAGTTCAATTCCGAACTGAAGATTTTGGCTGCCGATGAAGCGGAGGTCGTTTTTACGGCTGCTATTGACAAGGGCTGGCATGTCTATTCCACCGACTTGGGCGATGGAGGGCCTATCTCGGCGACTTTCAATGTGGAGAAAATATTCGGAGCGGAAGTGGTTGGCAAACTGAAGCCCGTAGGCAAGGAAATCTCTACTTTCGATAAGTTGTTCGAAATGAAGGTACGCTATTTTGAGAATACGGCGCAATTTGTGCAGAAGCTGAAGTTGACGGGTGGCGCTTATCAGATAGAAGGCTATCTGGAATATGGCGCTTGCAACGATGAAAACTGCCTGCCGCCCACACAAGTTCCTTTCAAGTTCTCCGGCAAGGCAGAAGGGGCTGCCAAAGAAGCTGCCGCCGCTGCCGCTGAAACGAAAGCCGAAGAACAGCCCGCAAAGCAGGAGACTGTCTCCGGCACGGCTCCCGTGGCTGCCATCGGCGGTGCGGACGGGCCGACGGAAATCAAGGTGGCGGACAAGGTGGACCTATGGAAGCCGGTCATCAGTGAACTGAATTCTTTGGGCGAAACCACTTCGCAGGAAGACATGTCCTGGATTTATATTTTCATTACGGGATTTGCCGGTGGACTGCTGGCGCTCTTCACCCCCTGTGTATGGCCCATCATCCCGATGACGGTCAGCTTCTTCCTGAAACGCAGCAAGGACAAGAAGAAGGGCATCCGCGATGCGTGGACGTATGGCGCTTCCATCGTGGTGATTTATGTGACGCTCGGACTGGCAATCACGCTTGTTTTCGGAGCCAGCGCACTGAACGCACTCTCTACGAATGCAGTATTCAATATCCTTTTCTGCCTGATGCTGGTGGTGTTTGCGGCTTCCTTCTTCGGAGCGTTCGAGATAACGTTGCCCTCCAAGTGGAGTACGGCTGTAGACAGCAAGGCCGAGGCGACAAGCGGTTTGCTCAGCATCTTCCTGATGGCATTTACCTTGTCGCTGGTATCTTTCTCCTGCACGGGACCCATTATCGGATTCCTGCTGGTGCAGGTTTCCACGACGGGCAGCGTGGTGGCTCCCGCCATCGGCATGCTGGGCTTTGCCATAGCTTTGGCATTGCCTTTCACGCTGTTTGCCCTGTTCCCGTCCTGGCTGAAGTCCATGCCCAAGTCCGGTGGATGGATGAACATCATTAAGGTGACGCTCGGCTTCCTGGAGCTGGCCTTTGCCCTGAAATTCCTTTCGGTGGCCGATTTGGCTTACGGCTGGCGCATCCTCGACCGTGAGACGTTCCTCGCCTTGTGGATTGTGCTTTTTGTGCTGCTGGGCTTCTACCTGCTGGGCAAAATCAAGTTCCCGCACGATGATGACGATACGAAGGTCAGCGTGTCCCGTTTCTTCATGGCGTTGGCCTCGCTGGCATTTGCGGTGTATATGGTTCCCGGTTTGTGGGGAGCGCCGTTGAAGGCTGTCAGTGCCTTTGCGCCGCCCATGCAGACGCAAGACTTCAATCTTTACAATAATGAAGTGCATGCCAAGTTCGATGATTACGACCTCGGTATGGAGTATGCCCGTCAGCATGGCAAGCCCGTGATGCTCGACTTCACCGGTTATGGTTGCGTGAACTGCCGTAAGATGGAGCTTGCCGTATGGACAAACCCGAAGGTGAGTGACATTATCAACAACGACTATGTGCTTATCACGCTCTACGTGGACAACAAGACCCCGCTTCCTTCTCCCGTGAAGATTGTGGAGAACGGCACGGAACGCACGCTGCGCACCGTAGGCGACAAATGGAGCTATCTGCAGCGTGTCAAGTTCGGCGCCAATGCGCAGCCCTTCTACGTGCTGATTGACAACGAAGGCAAGCCGCTCAACAAGTCCTACTCCTACGACGAGGATATACCTAAGTATATCGAGTTCCTGCAGACCGGACTGGAGAATTATAAGAAAGAGAAATAAATAGAATTGGAAAAAGGATGCTTGTAAAAAGGCATCCTTTTTTCACTAAATCCCCTTTTTGTATGAAACACATTATAGACATTGATGCTTGGGAACGCCGGGATAACTACGGCTTTTTCCGCAGTTTTGTAAATTCCTGGTATTCCGTCACCACAGAGATTGACTGCACGGAAGCCAGTGCTGCAGCCCGGGCTGCAAAGCGCTCCTTTTTCCTTTATTATCTGTATGCTGTGGTGCGTTCGGCCAATGAAGTCGATGAACTCCGTTACCGTACCGACAAGGAAGGCCGGGTTGTTTTTCACGACCGGGTGGACATCATTTCTCCGATAGCCGTTCCTGGGAAAACATTCTATACCGTGCGCATTCCCTATTACGAAGACTTTGAACGTTTCTATGCCGAAGCCTACACCTTGATAACAAACATGCCCGAGGACGGTGACCCTTATGGAGCCGAAAAGATTCTTGCCGAGCAAGGCGATTACGATGTGGTCCATCTGAGTGCGGTTCCCAAAATGTATTTCACCTCGATAACCTATACACTTGCCGAAGCAGGCAACGGTTGCAGTTATCCGTTGATGACTGCCGGCAAGGCCGTATCTCGTGAAGGCCGTCTGGTATTTCCTCTTTCCATTTATGTGAACCATGCTTTTGTCGACGGTTCTCATTTGACCTCCTTCTTCGGAAAGGTGGAGGAGTATTTGAAAGAGATTTCACATAAATGAATCACCCCAAATAAATAATCTATGAAACGCTTATAAGGGTGTTTTTTCATGCTACAAATATATATGATGCCATACATATATGGCAACTTTGAGTTGTTTTTTGTATCTCGGTTTCTGTTTTTTAAGTATCATTGAAAAATCGGAAATGTGCAGACAAGATTTGTAGTATTACAGAATTGTTACAGAATTTATCCTTACCTTTGACACTTTAACAGAATAAGCGTATGGTAAGTAATATATCTTCATGCACGAAAGTACTTGTTTTGCCGATAGTTCTATGGGTTGTTTCGTCTTTTTCCCTGCGGGCGCAGGAGAAGGATTTTGCCACTTGGGCGAATGCCGGTTTCGAATATAAGTTGAAGCCGGCATTTACTGTTTCCGGTGGACTGGAGTGGCGTACAAAGGATGATTTGGGAAAGACAGACCGGTGGGGGCTGAAGGTGGGGGGGAGCTATAAGCTGTTGCCTTTTCTGAAGCTTGGAGCTGGGTATGAGACGCATTACCGCAATCGGGGGGCAGATGGCTGGAAGTTCCGGCACCGCTACCGTTTGGAAGGCACTCTGTCTGCCCGTGTGCAAAGGGTGAAACTGTCCTTGCGTGAGCGCTTTCAGCATACGTTCGATGGGCATAGAGATGAGTTCCGCTTGCGCTCGCGTGCGAAGTTTGCCTATGACATTCCGAAGTGCAAGCTGGAACCGTATGCTTCGGCCGAGATGTATAATGGTTTGAATAAGACAGAGCACTTCGGAGTAAAGCGGATGCGCTATCGTGGGGGTATTACGTTGCCCTTGTCCGAGCGCTGGGAGGTGGACATCTTCTATTGCAGGCAATGGGAGAAGGATAAGCGGAAGGATATAGTAGGGGTGGAGTGTGTTTATAGCTTTTGAGGGGAGATGAGGGCTGAAAGCCTTTTTTTACTTTTTGTTCTTCCGGTACTCCTTTTTCAGATAAAAGTTGAATCCGGCATATATTTGGAGGGTGCCGAACCCGTTGTTTAGGGAGAAACTGTTTTTGTAGTAGTCGTATGTCCGTCCTACGAATGAAGTACCCACGAAATATTTGCTGTTGTTGTATACCACACCTGCACGCAGAATGAAGTCGATATTGAAATTCTTGTACCAGTCGTCCGCTTCCCGCTCTTCTGTCTTCTCTATGCGTGATGTCTTGTAGGCGACAGCCGGATTGAACGACAGGCATGCGAGGCAGTTGCGGGCGAACACCCAATTGTAGGCATAGCCGGCGTTGAGGCTGATGTTCGTGTATTTGATATGTTTCACCTTCATACCCGGGTTCATGGTTTCCTGAATGATTTCGGGCAGCTTGGTATAGTCGAAGTTTAGATTGTGGGTGGATACGGAGAATCCGGCAATGAAAGAACCTGCATTGCGGCGCTGGTTGGTGGACTGGCTGAAGGCGGCTGGATAGGAGAAACGCCGATTGTTGAAAATGTAATACAGATTCAATCCCTTCATCTTTACTTTCAATCCGTTGAAGTCTTCGGAATAATTGGAGGGAATCTCGTCGGAAAAGCCGGATACCTTGTGTATCTTATAGTCATTTCCGGTACTGCGATAGAAAATGTCGACTCCCAGTTTGGAACTGTAAAGACTGAGATCAAACTCCGTACCGCGCTTTTTCTTGCTTTTCTTTCCGTAGAGCCAGTCCGTATCGACAGCCCATCCCAGGAATATCCAACGCCATCCGAAGTAAGCGCCTATCTTGTTGTGAGGGTTGGGCGAGAAACGGAGCCGCTGGTCGTCATTGCCCACAGAGTAGTATTCGTAATTGGTGAAATGGTCGAGCATCAGGGCGTAATTGTATCGGTTGGGACTGATATAGGTAGTGTCGAAGTCGCTGAAATCAAGGAATCTCTTCAGTACTTTTCCGAAGGTGTTCTTATGTACGACGCTGTCGCACGTGGCAGAACCGTTCTCCTCGTTTTGTGCAAACAATGAGAACGTAAATAATATCCATAAGCAGAAAAAGGCCCCTCTTTGCATCTTGTTGTTCACTTCCATTTATACAAAGCTAAATAAAATAACCGTTTTTAAACAGCATCCCGCTAATTTTCTTTAGAAAAAGGCATCAATAATTTGTAGTTCTCAATCGGAATGACTAATATTGAACGTTTTATTGAGAGAATTTATGAATCAGAATCAGATAAAGAAGAATACGATATGAAGAAGATTATCAATCCGTGGAAAGATATGGAGGGGTACAACTGTTTCGGTTGCTCTCCCGACAATGAAGCCGGTGTGAGAATGGAGTTTTATGAGGACGGTGACGAGGTGGTGAGCATTTGGAAGCCGCGTCCGGAGTATCAGGGATGGCTGAATACGTTGCATGGAGGCATCCAGTCCGTATTGCTGGATGAAATCTGCGGTTGGGTAGTGTTCCGCAAGCTGCAGACTGGCGGAGTGACATCGAAAATGGAGACCCGGTTCCGCAAATCCATATCGACCAACGACACGCATGTGGTGCTGCGGGCTTCACTCCGGGAGCAAAAGCGGAATATCGCCATCATAGAAGCGCGTCTGTACAATAGCATGGGAGAACTTTGTACGGAAGCTACCTGCACTTACTTCACCTTCCCGAAAGAGAAAGCGGAAACGGAAATGCATTTCCATAGCTGCGAAGTGGAGCAGGAGGAAATATTGCCGTTGATTTGATTGCTTCACCACAGATTACACAGATTTGCACAGATTATTTTTATTTCAATCTGTGCAAATCTGTGTAATCTGTGGTGAAGCAAGATGAATTTGAAAGAAGAAATAAACTTTTTGTGATAAATCTTTTGGAGTTTCAAACTTTTAGTTTACTTTTGTCGCATTAAAACAAAAAAATATGAAGAATATCGTTGCACATCATCACCATCATCATCCTGACGAATAACTCGGTGGGCGTATGAGTGTATATGTACAACAAATGACATAAATGACGAGGCTTGCCGAATAGTGGTAAGCCTCGTTTTGTTTTCTGTCATCTCATTCAAAATAGTAAATAGTAAATAGCCTTATGTTAAGAATTGCAGTACAAGCTAAAGGTCGTCTTTATGACGAGACCATGTCATTTTTGGGAGAATCGGATATTAAGTTGAGTGCCATGAAGCGTTCGTTGTTGGTGCAGTCGTCAAACTTTCCTCTTGAAGTGTTGTTTTTGAGGGATGACGACATTCCGCAGTCTGTGGCTACCGGAGTGGCTGATATAGGCATTGTGGGTGAGAATGAATTTGTTGAGAAGAATGAGGATGCGGAGATAATCAAGCGTCTGGGATTCAGCAAGTGCCGTCTGTCTCTTGCCATGCCGAAGGATATTGAGTATCCGGGGGTGAAGTGGTTTCACGGAAAGAAGATTGCGACATCTTATCCGGGTATCCTTTCCGGCTTTTTGAAAGAGAATGGGGTGAATGCGGAGATACACGTCATTACGGGGTCGGTAGAAGTGGCGCCGGGCATCGGTCTGGCAGATGCCATTTTCGATATTGTAAGTTCCGGTTCTACGCTGGTGAGCAACCGCCTGAAGGAAGTGGAGGTTGTGATGAAGTCCGAAGCGCTACTGATTGGCAACAAGAACATGAGCGAGGAAAAGCAAGAGATATTGAAGGAGCTGTTGTTCCGTATGGATGCCGTGAAGACAGCCGAAGATAAGAAATATGTGCTGATGAATGCCCCGAAAGAGAAACTGGATGAGATTGTCTCTGTACTTCCGGGCATGAAGAGCCCCACGGTGATGCCTTTGGCACAAGAAGGCTGGTGCTCGGTACATACCGTACTCGACGAGAAGTGTTTCTGGGAGATAATCGGAAAGCTGAAAGCATTGGGGGCGGAAGGCATTCTGGTGCTGCCGATTGAGAAAATGATAATCTAAATATAGGTACTATTTGACGATTTACTATTTACTATTGAAGTTCCTATTGCCAGACAATTACAACACGGTTTCAAGAGTAATATCAATCGTACATCGTCAAATCGTAAATAGTCTATCGTCAAATAGTAAATAGTAAATCGTCAAATCGTAAATAAAACCATGTATGATATTGATTAGTAATCCCGATAAATCCCAGTGGCAAGAGATTCTGAAACGTCCGGTGATGAATACGGAGAATCTGTTTGATACGGTGCGGAGTGTTATTGACCGTGTGAAGGAGGAGGGAGACCGTGCTGTGCTGGATTATGAAGAAAAATTTGATAAAGTGGTGTTGGCCTCGCTGGCAGTGTCGGAAGAGGAACAGCAGGAAGCGGAAAACCTGGTGAGTGAAGACTTGAAAGCAGCTATTCGCCTGGCAAAGCAGAACATCGAGACTTTCCATGCCGCACAACGCTTTGAGGGCAAGAAAGTGCAGACTCAGCCGGGGGTGACCTGCTGGCAGAAAGCGGTTGCCATAGAAAAGGTGGGATTGTATATCCCCGGAGGAACGGCTCCGCTGTTTTCTACGGTACTGATGCTGGCCGTTCCCGCCAGGATTGCCGGATGCAAGGAGATTGTTCTCTGCACCCCTCCGGGACGTGACGGAAAGGTACATCCCGCTGTGCTGTTTGCCGCAAAAGTGGCAGGTGTCAACCGGATTTTCAAAGCTGGCGGCATACAAGCCATTGCCGCTATGGCATACGGAACGGAAAGTGTGCCTAAGGTTTACAAGATATTCGGTCCGGGAAATCAGTATGTCACGGCTGCCAAACAGCTTGTGAGCTTGCGTGATGTGGCGATAGATATGCCGGCAGGACCTTCGGAAGTAGAAGTTTTGGCTGACGAAACAGCTAATCCGATTTTTGTCGCCGCCGACTTGTTGAGCCAGGCAGAACACGGAGTGGACAGTCAGGCTATATTAATTACGACCTCTGTCGAATTGCAACAAGCTGTAAAGGTGGAAGTGGAACGCCAACTGGCCTTACTGCCACGTAAAGAGATTGCCGAAAAGTCTCTTGCCAATAGCAAACTGATTGTAGTGGACAGCATGGCAGAAGCCATTGAATTGACCAACGCGTATGCTCCCGAACATCTTATCATAGAAACCGAGGATTATCTTTCCGTGGCAGAACGTATCGTGAATGCCGGTTCCGTATTCCTGGGTTCTCTTACTCCGGAGAGTGCGGGAGATTATGCTTCGGGCACAAACCATACCCTGCCGACAAACGGCTATGCTAAAGCATACAGCGGTGTCAGCCTCGACAGCTTTATCCGCAAGATAACTTTTCAGGAGATAAAGCCGGAAGGATTAAATATCATCGGCCCTGCCATCGAGCTGATGGCTGCCAATGAACAGCTGGATGCGCATAAGAATGCTGTGAGTGTGAGACTGGGGCAGTTGGAAAATGGAAATGGAAAGTTGAAAATTGAGAGCTGATGGCTTAAAGTAATTTTAATCGTAAATTGTCAAATCATAAATAACATGGTGAAAACATTACAAGAACTTACCCGTCCGAATATCTGGCGTCTGAAGCCTTATTCTTCAGCACGTGATGAATATAATGGTGCTGCGGCATCCGTTTTTCTCGATGCAAACGAGAATCCTTATAACATGCCGCACAACCGTTATCCCGACCCCATGCAGCGGGAGCTAAAGACAGAATTGTCTAGAATTAAAAAGGTGAGTCCCGATTCCATCTTTTTAGGGAATGGCAGTGATGAAGCTATCGATTTGGTGTTCCGTGCTTTTTGTGAACCCCGTGTGGACAATGTAGTGGCCATCGACCCTACCTACGGCATGTATCAAGTCTGTGCTGACGTTAATGATGTGGAGTACCGTAAAGTGCTGCTCGATGAGGATTTCCAGTTCTCTGCCGACAAGCTTCTGGCTGCTGCGGATGAGCATACCAAACTGATTTTTATCTGCTCTCCCAACAATCCTACCGGCAATGACCTGCTCCGTAGCGAAATTGAAACGCTGATTCGCCGGTTTGATGGGTTGGTGATACTGGACGAGGCATACAATGACTTCTCCGAGGCACCTTCCTTCCTTGAAAATTTGAATCAATATCCGAATCTCATTGTACTGCAAACCTTTTCCAAAGCATGGGGATGTGCTGCCATCCGTCTGGGTATGGCATTTGCCTCACCGGATATTATCGGCATCCTCAGTAAGATAAAATATCCCTATAACGTGAACCTGCTGACACAGAAGCAGGCAGTGGAAATGCTTCACCGCTATTATGAAATAGAACGTTGGGTAAAGACACTGAAAGAAGAACGGGAGAATCTGGAAGCCGAGTTCGCCGCACTGCCATGTACGGTGAAGATGTTCCCTTCCCATGCCAATTTCTTCCTAGCTCGTGTGACGGATGCCGTGAAGATTTACAATTATCTGGTAGGCAAGGGTATCATTGTCCGCAACCGTAATTCCGTGTCACTCTGCGGAAATTGCCTGCGAGTGACGGTAGGAACGAGAGGGGAGAATGAAAAATTGATTGAAGCGCTGAAGGAATATATGTAGAAGGAGTTAAAGGGAGTTAGAGGCCGATACTGCTGTTTTATACAAGTAATGCTTATGCAAAGAACTATCGGCCTCTAACTCCTTCTAACTCCCGATAACTCCCTTTATTCCCTCAAAAAAATATCCTTTAAAATGAAGAAACTACTTTTTATAGACCGTGACGGGACTTTAGTCATTGAGCCGCCCATTGATTATCAGCTGGACTCCCTGGAGAAGCTGGAGTTCTATCCGAAAGTGATGCGCAATCTTGGCTTCATCCGCAGCAAGCTGGATTTTGATTTTGTAATGGTGACCAATCAGGATGGGCTCGGCACAACTTCCTTTCCGGAAGAGACCTTTTGGCCGGCACACAACCTGATGATGAAGACATTGGAAGGCGAAGGCATCACCTTCGACGACATCTGCATAGACCGCAGCATGCCCGACGACAATGCACCGACTCGCAAGCCGCGTACCGGAATGCTTGCCAAATACCTCGATAACCCGGACTACGATTTGTCCCACAGTTTCGTCATTGGCGACCGGCCTACGGATGTGGAACTGGCAAAGAATCTGGGCTGCCGCGCCATTCTTCTGCAAGATGACACGGCGTCATTGAAACCCGTTTCCGAAGGTGGCGGTGCCGCTTGTGACGGACTTGAAGATTACTGCGCCCTCGCCACCAGGGATTGGGATAAGGTTGCCGAATTCCTCTTTGCCGGTGAGCGTACGGCGGAAGTACGTCGCACTACCAAGGAGACAGATATATACGTATCCTTGAATCTGGATGGTGACGGGCATTGTGACATCGCGACCGGACTGGGCTTCTTCGACCACATGCTGGAGCAGATAGGCAAGCACGGCGGCATGGACCTCACCATCCGTGTGAAAGGCGACCTCGAAGTGGACGAGCACCACACCATCGAGGATACCGCTCTTGCTCTGGGCGACTGCCTTTATCAGGCCTTAGGAAGCAAGCGCGGCATCGAACGCTACGGCTATGCCCTTCCTATGGACGATTGTCTCTGCCAGGTGTGCCTCGACTTCGGCGGTCGCCCGTGGTTGGTATGGGATGCCGGGTTCAAGCGCGAGAAGATAGGCGACATGCCTACGGAAATGTTCCTGCACTTCTTCAAGTCCTTGAGTGATGCCGCCCGGATGAATCTTAATGTAAAAGCCGAAGGGCAGAACGAACATCATAAGATAGAAGGCATCTTCAAGGCGCTGGCACGTGCGCTGAAGATGGCGGTGAAAAGGGATATTTATCACTTTGAACTGCCAAGCTCGAAAGGAGTGTTGTAGAATCGTACAGACAACTGCTGCAAAGTTACTGCATACCTTTTGCAGTGTTGCTGCAAAGCAGTTGCAGTGACGCTGCAAGGCTTTTGCAGAGCCACTGCAGATGTATTGCAGAGCTACTGCAGATGTAGCAGAGTTTTGCAGTTGTATATCTCTGATTAATAGATAAGTAGTGTTATGTCACATTTAGCCCCTTTGATAGCTGATTTAGCTCTGATATTGATTTGTGCGGGGATTATGACCCTGCTTTTTAAGAAATTGAAGCAACCGCTGGTGTTAGGATATGTAGTTGCAGGATTCCTTGCCAGCCCTCACATGGCCTATACACCGTCGGTGATGGACACGGCTAATATACAGACCTGGGCGGATATAGGCGTTATCTTCCTGCTGTTTGCACTGGGATTGGAATTCAGCTTCAAGAAGATTGTGAAGGTGGGAGGCGCGGCGATTATTGCTGCGTGTACCATCATCTTTTGTATGATATTGTTGGGAGTGGCGGTAGGTACCGGGTTCGGCTGGCAACGGATGGACTGTATCTTCCTGGGCGGTATGATTGCCATGTCGTCCACTACCATTATCTATAAGGCGTTTGATGATTTGGGGATGCGCAAGAAACAGTTCACGGGGCTGGTGCTCAGTGTGCTTATCCTGGAGGATATTCTTGCCATCGTATTGATGGTGATGCTCTCCACGATGGCAGTCAGCCATAACTTCGAGGGTACGGAGATGCTGGGGAGCATTGCCAAACTGCTGTTCTTCCTGATACTTTGGTTCGTCGTAGGGATATACCTCATCCCCGGATTGCTGAAGCGGTGCCGGAAGCTGATGAGCGAGGAAACCTTGCTGATAGTCTCTCTCGGACTCTGTTTCGGCATGGTGGTGATGGCTGCACATACGGGGTTCTCGGCTGCTTTCGGTGCCTTCATCATGGGTTCCATTCTTGCCGAAACGGTAGAGGCAGAGAGCATAGAACGGCTGGTGAAGCCGGTCAAGGACTTGTTTGGCGCCATCTTCTTCGTATCGGTCGGCATGATGGTAGACCCAGCCATGATTGTGGAGTATGCGGGACCTATTGTCGTGATTACTTTAGCGGTTATCCTCGGGCAATCCCTTTTCGGGACGCTGGGTGTGCTGCTGGCGGGGCAACCGCTAAAGACAGCCATGCAGTGCGGTTTCAGCTTGACGCAAATCGGTGAGTTTGCCTTTATTATAGCTTCGCTGGGCGTGTCACTGCATGTCACCAGCCATTTCTTGTATCCTATTGTGGTGGCGGTGTCTGTCATCACCACTTTCCTCACTCCTTATATGATTCGTTTGGCAGAACCGGCTTCCAATCTTGTGGATACGCATTTGCCGGAAAAATGGAGAAAGTTCTTGACCCGCTATGCTTCAGGTTCGCAGACCATGAACCACGAGAGTCTGTGGAAGAAACTGATATTTGCGCTGGTCAGGATTACGGTGGTGTATTCCATCATTTGCGTGGCGGTGATAGCTTTGGCGTTCCGTTTTCTGGTGCCTTTCGTGCACGACAGTCTGCCCGGGGTATGGGGCTCTCTGTTGGCTGCCTTTATCATCATTCTGTGTATAGCTCCGTTCCTGCGTGCCATCATGATTAAAAAGAACCACTCGGAAGAGTTCGTGACTTTATGGAAGGATAACCGTGGAAACCGGGCACCGTTGGTGGCCACCATTGTACTGCGTCTGCTGCTGGGCGTTTCGTTCGTCATGTTCGTAATAGCCGGTTTGTTCAAGATGTCCGTCGGTCTGGTGTTTGGAGTGGCGGTGCTGCTGGTGACTTTGATGATACTCTCTCGCCAGTTGAAGAAGCAGTCCATCATGATAGAGAGGACATTCTTCCAGAATCTGCGGTACCGCGACATGCGTGCCGAGTATATGGGAGAGAAGAAACCGGAGTATGCGGGGCGTCTGCTGTCGCGCGACCTGCACCTGACGGATTTTGAAATCCCCGGCGAGTCGGCATGGGTGGGCAGGACATTGGCGGAGCTGAATTTCGGAAAGAAATACGGCATCCATGTGGTCTCCATCCTTCGGGGCAAGAAACGGATTAATATTCCCGGAGCGTCTGTCCGCCTTTTTCCACAGGACAAGATACAAGTGATTGCCACGGACGAGGAACTGAACATCTTCGGCAAGGAGATGGATAAGGTGTCTGCCATGAATACGGATGTGATAGAGAAGAGCGAGATGATTCTACGCCAGTTCTGTGTGGACGGGCAGTCTCCTTTCCTGAACAAGACCCTGAAGGAAGCAGGGATACGCGAGAAGTATCACTGCCTGATTGCCGGTGTGGAGCGGGGAGGGGAGACCCTGCATGCTCCCGACCCGCATGAACCTTTTGTAGAAGGCGATGTGGTATGGGTTGTAGGCGAGAGTGCCGATGTGTACGAATTAGTCAGTCAGAAAGGCGAAGGTTTCGACATGGAGGTGTGACAAAACAAAAGGCATCTTACTTCTTGATAGTTTTTAGGCACACCTTCATAGTCGTTAATCAGAGCTTGTTCAGTATTTTGTCCATCACCCAGTTTGTGAGAGTGGCGCTTTCGCCGTCACAGCTGCAGACGGACTTGCCCAGCAGGTGGTCTACCACTGCCTGTATAAGCGGTTGCTGGACGTAGGTGGGGTTTTCGACGATGATTTCTTCACGTCCTCTTTCCGTATGCAGCGCAATGGGGTCATAGGTGAATACGGAGAAACAAATCATGCCTTTGTCTCCAATGATTTCTATACGGTCTTCGCGGGCGGATTCGTGGGCAACAAAGCACCAGGAGCCGCTGCCCACCAGTCCGCTGTCAAACTGGAAACATGCGCTTAGAGTGTCCTCGGCAGGATATAGTCCGCCACGGTTGCTCTTGTAGCCGCTGGCTTCGAGGATGCATCCGAAGATTTCCTGCAGCAAGTCTATCTGGTGGGGCGCAAGGTCATAGAAGTATCCTCCGCCGGCAATGTCCGGTTGCACGCGCCACGGTAGGTTTTCCTTGTTATGGTCGAGGTCGCGGGGAGGCTGGGCGAAGCGGATTTGAATGTTGATGACATTGCCAATATGTCCCTCCTCTACCAGTGACTTTACCTTCAGGAAGTAGGGCAGATAGCGGCGGTAATACGCAACAAAACATGGAACACCCGTTTCTTTGGAAATGCGGTTGATGCGGCAGCACTCTTCGTAGGTAACGGCCATCGGCTTCTCTATGTAGACCGGTTTACCTGCCTTCATGGACATGATGGCGTACGTAGCATGTGAAGAAGGAGGAGTGGCAATGTACACGGCGTTCACCTCTTCGTCGTCAATCAGCTCCTGGGCATCGTCGTACCATTTAGGAATCCCTCTTTCCTTGGCGTAGGTCTTGGCCTTGTCGCCATTTCGGCTCATGACGGCCACTACTTCGGAGTTCTCTATTTTCTGGAATGCCGGTCCGCTTTTGTATTTGGTCACTTCTCCGCAACCGATGAATCCCCATTTAATTATTCTCTCGCTCATAATCTTTCCCTTATTTTACTCTTCCTCAAAATCGAATTCAAAGTCGAAATCATCCAGAAATTCCGGTTCTGTAAATTCTTCCAGACTCCGGCGGTCTTTTTTCGTTGGCCGTCCGGTACCTTTGGCACGGTTGACGAAACCGCTGACACGGCTCATCTCCAGCAGTTCATACTGTTCCGGAGTCGTTACATTCTCCATCATTTCGGCCACTAACTTTGCGCCGACACGCTTTTCGATGGGCTGCAGAACTTTGAAGGAATAGGTGACGGGGGGCTTGCGCACCTGGATGACGTCTCCCGGTTTCACCGTACGGGCAGCCTTTGCCAGTGCGCCATTGATGCTGATGCGTCCTTTTTTGCAGGCTTCGGCGGCTATGGTACGTGTCTTGAAGATGCGTACGGCCCACATCCATTTGTCAATTCTGGCTTCGTTCATTTCTTGTTATATTGATTCATGGTGATATCTATTCCCGCCAGACAGAAACTTTTGATGATTTCTCCGGCTGTTTCCAATCTCTCGCCCATTGTTTTCCAATCTTCATCGGTAAAATGTCCCAGCACATAGTCAATCTGTCCACCACGGGGAAAATCATTGCCGATGCCGAAACGCAGGCGTGCATAATTCTGGGTGCCCAGCGTTGATGCAATATGCTTAAGGCCGTTATGTCCCGCATCGCTTCCCTTACCTTTCAGGCGCAGTGTGCCGAAAGGCAGTGCCAGGTCATCTACCACTACCAACACATTCTCCAATGGAATGTTTTCCTTTTGCATCCAGTAGCGTACGGCGTTGCCGCTGAGGTTCATAAAGGTGGAAGGCTTCAGCAGTAACAGTTGGCGTCCCTTGACTGACAGTGTTGTGGTGAAACCATAACGTCCGTCGGTAAAAGTGGCACCCGCTGCTTTGGCCAGAGCATCTACTGCCATGAATCCGATGTTATGGCGGGTTTCGTGATATTCGGGGCCGATATTGCCCAATCCTACAATTAAATATTTCATAGTCAGTGCTTCCTGTTTATGAGGGTGTTAAAACTAGTATTCACCACAGATTACACAGATTAACACAGAATGAATTTAATGTACCGATAATCAAAGATGTCTATCTGTGCAAATCTGTGTAATCTGTGGTGAATTATACACTCTCGTGAGCCGTAAAAAGAACGCGGATTATCGCAACTTTCCGCGGAAATCAGTATGAAATCTGCGTTGGCTGCGTTAATCCGCGTTCCCGAATATTTAGTCTTTCTTGAAAAGAATCGATTAGTTGCCTGCAGCAGCAGCGGCACCTCTTGCAGCACGAGTCAGCTTAACGGCGCATACAACAGCTTCTTTGGCATTCAGCAATTCCAATCCTTCGTATTGCAATTCGCCAACTTTAACAGTCTTACCAAGTCCCAAGTGGGCAACGTTGATAATCAGTCTTTCAGGAATTACGTTATACAAAGCTCTTACTTTCAGCTTACGCATCTGGAGTACCAGCTTACCACCGGCCTTAACACCTTCTGCCAAACCTTCCATCTGTACCGGAACTTCCATAACGATAGGCTTAGCCTCGTCAATTTGATAGAAGTCAACGTGCAGGATAGTATCCTTTACGGGGTGGAATTGGATATCTTTCATGATAGCGTTTACTTTCTTGCCATCAATCACCAAGTCAACTACGTAGATGTGCGGAGTGTAAACCAAGTTACGCAGACCCTCTGCAGGTACAGTGAAGTGAACATTTTCACCTGCACCATAAAGTACGCAAGGTACACCGTTGTTTTTACGAATAGCTTTCAAAGCTCTTGCTTGTTCCGAAGAACGTTCTGCAATAGTTCTTGCAGTACCTTTTACTTCAATTGATCTCATTTTCTTAAATTTTTTGTGTTACTCTAAATTAAGTTGTTTGTTGCTTAATTCACCATCGCACGATGTGGGGTTAACCACACAATGTTGCAAAAAAGCGGTGCAAAAGTACAGCTTCTTTTTGAATTATCAAAAGGTTATAACTTAAAATTCAATGTCTATCTTGATTTCTCCTTCCAATGAAGACGCTTTTCCCTCTTTCGGCAGTTCTTCTTTTCCCGTTTCGGGACTTTCAGCCTCTTCGTCAGTGGTATGTCTTGTATAGCAGCCTTGCTGTTCCTGGATGAAGCCGATGGCTTGCTGAAGTCCGTTCATGAACTTTTCAAAATCCTCTTTGTATAGAAAGATTTTGTGCTTTTCGAAACTTACCTGCGAGTCGTCTCCTTCGCCCATCACAATCTTCTTGCTTTCCGTGATGGCGAGAAACATTTCGTCTTTTCTGTTTTTCTTGACGTCTAAATAGTAGATGCGCTTACCTGCTTTGATGGATTGGGAGAATACAATCTCCTTGTCGTTCATGTCCGCTGCGTTTTTCTTCTTAAAGTCTTCCATATTATAATAGGTCTCAATTTTGATATTATCACCTTAAAACTTGTATCTCGTAGCTTTTAGCTCTTTATCGGGCTCAAAATTGACGATTTTTTTTAAACTGTCAAAAGAAAAAGACCGGATAATCAATATCTGCATTAAAAAATGTGATTTATTTATGTAAACTCATTAAAAATGCCTACTTTTGCGCCTTGTTAAAACACTAGTATTTACTTTAGAATTATGATCAACAGAGTTCTTATTCGTCTTAAGATTATACAGATTGTATATGCTTATTATCAGAATGGCAGTAAAAATTTAGACTCAGCGGAGAAAGAATTGTTCTTTAGCCTTTCAAAGGCATACGACCTCTACAACTACCTGCTGATGCTGATGATAGCTTTGACGAACTACGCACAAAAACGTATTGATGCGGCAAAAGCTAAGCTGGCTCCCACTGCCGAGGAGCTGTATCCCAACATGAAATTTGTGGAAAACAAGTTCATAGCCCAGTTGGAAGTGAACAAACAATTGACGGAATTCATTGCCAACCAAAAGCGCACGTGGGCCAATGATGAAGACTTTGTCAAGGGATTGTATGAGAAAATTGTGGAATCAGATATATATAAGGAATATATGGCTTCTTCGGACAATTCTTACGAATACGACCGTGAATTGTGGAGAAAGCTGTATAAGACTTTTGTCTTCAACAACGAAGCCTTGGACAATGTGCTCGAAGACCAGAGCCTCTACTGGAATGACGACAAGGAGATTGTGGATACTTTCGTACTGAAAACCATCAAGCGCTTTGAAGAGAAGAATGGTGCCAATCAGGAACTTCTACCAGAGTTCAAGGATGAGGAAGACCAGGAATTTGCACGCCGTTTGTTCCGCCGTGCCATCTTGAACTGTGACTATTACCGTCACCTCATCAGCGAGAATACGCGTAATTGGGACTTGGACCGTGTGGCCTTTATGGATGTTGTAATCATGCAGTGTGCCTTGGCCGAAATATTAAGTTTCCCGAACATTCCGGTGAGTGTTTCGTTGAACGAATATGTCGATATTGCCAAAGTTTACAGCACGGCCAAAAGTGGCAGCTTCGTGAACGGTACATTGGATGGAATAGTTAATCAATTAAAAAAAGAAGGTAAGTTAACGAAAAACTAATACCTTTGTTTAATAATAGAAACCAAAACTGAGTATTTATGAACTTAATGACTGTATTCTTCCTGCAGGCTCCCGCTGCAGGCCCTGCCGGTGGTGGTAGCATGATGTGGATTATGCTGATAGCCATGTTCGTTATTATGTATTTCTTTATGATTCGTCCTCAAAACAAGAAGCAAAAGGAAATAGCAAACTTCCGTAAATCGCTTCAAGTGAATCAGAAAGTAATCACAGCTGGTGGTATCCATGGCGTTATCAAGGAAATCAACGACAATGATGTGGTGCTTGAAATCGCTTCTAACGTTAAGATTCGTATAGACAAGAATTCTATTTTTGCTGCAGCTGCTGATGCGAACAGCAGTCAGGCATCTAAATAATAGAAATGTGAGCCTATGTTTGAACGTAGGAACATACAACGTACATATCTGAAGATATCAAGAGAAGTGAAGGACTTTCTGCTTAGCGATAAAAGCAGGGAGTTCTTCATTTTTTTGTTTTTTTTCTTTGTAGCCGGTGGCTTCTGGCTCTTGCAGACCTTGAACAACGACTATGAGGCGGACTTTTCTATACCGGTGCGGCTGAAGGGAGTGCCCAATAATGTGGTGATTACCTCTGAACCTGCTTCAGAACTCCGTATCAAGGTAAAGGATAAGGGAACGGTACTGCTCAACTATATGTTGGGAAAGAGCTTTTATCCCGTTATTCTCGATTATGCCGATTATAAGGGCGTGGATAATCAAGTAAGGATATATCCCTCGCAGTTTGAAAAGAAAGTGCTGAACCAGCTGAATGCCTCTACCCGCCTGCTTTCCATGAAGCCGGATACATTGGAGTACATCTATTCGACGGGAGCCTCCAAACTGGTGCCGGTGAAGCTGCGCGGCACGCTGAGTGCCGGACGTGAGTATTATCTTTCGGATACGATATTCAGTCCCGATTCCGTATTGGTGTATGCGCCGCAAGGCGTGCTGGATACGATTGCTGTTGCCTATACGCAACCGGTGAAGCTGGAAGATATATCGGATACCTTGAGGCAGCAAGTCCCCCTGCGTATCCAGAAAGGTGTGAAGTTTGTGCCTTCTTCCATTGAGATGATGCTTCCGGTGGATATTTATACGGAAAAGACAGTGGAGGTGCCGTTGCGTGGCGTTAACTTTCCTGCCGACAAGGTGCTGCGCGCTTTCCCTTCCAAGGTGCAGGTCACGTTTCAGGTTGGTCTGAGTCATTTCAGGCAGATTAACGCTGATGATTTTCATATTTACGTGTCCTATGAGGAACTGCTCCGTCTGGGTTCCGACAAGTATACGGTAAAGATTAAGAATCTGCCGAAAGGGGTGAGCCAGGTACGCTTCAATCCGGCACAAGTGGATTTTCTGATAGAGCAAGTTTCTCCTGATTATGGCGATTAAGATAGGTATAACCGGTGGTATCGGTAGCGGAAAGAGTATGGTATCCCGGCTGTTGGAAGTGCTGGGTGTTCCCGTCTATATCTCGGACTTGGAAACGAAAAGGCTGATGGCATCCGATTCATTGATCCGCGAGGATTTGTCAGCTTTGCTTGGTGCGGAAGTGTATGCCGGTGGCACGCTGAACAAGCCTTTGTTGGCGTCTTATCTTTTCGGCAGTCCGGAGCATGCCAAAGAAATCAACTGTATTGTGCATCCTCGTGTAAAGGAGGATTTCAGGCGGTGGACACAATGCCGCACCGCTTTTCCCATTGTCGGTATAGAATCGGCCATTCTGGTCGAAGCGGGGTTTGCGGGTGAAGTGGATGCTATTGTTATGGTCTATGCGCCCGAAGAGGTGCGCATTTTACGTGCCGTCCGGCGGGATGCTTCCTCGCGCGAATTGATAGAAAAGCGTATCCGTAGCCAGATGAATGACGAAGAAAAGCGTAAATATGCAGATTTTGTCATTGTAAATGATGGCGAAACCCCATTGATTCCGCAAGTTTTAGAGCTAATCGGTTCGCTATCTGAAAAAATGCACTATCTGTTACGCAAATAGGCATCTCCTTAACAATAAAAATAAGCAAGCTTATTTTGTATTGTCTTCGGCTTACATTATCTTTGCCCCCCGAAAAAAATAACTACTAATCATCAAAACAGAATATATTATGTTGAAGACTATTTTGTCCATTTCCGGTAAACCGGGATTGTATAAGCTTGTTTCTCAGGGAAAAAATATGTTGATTGTAGAGTCGCTTGCAGACAAGAAGCGTTTCCCTGCTTATGGTAATGAGAAGATTATTTCTTTGGGCGATATCGCCATGTATACAGATACGGAAGATGTTCCTTTGAAGGAAGTGTTTCTTTCCATGAAGAAAAAGGAAAATGGTGCTGCCGTAGTGCTGGATTTGAAGAAAGCTACTGCTGACGACTTGCGTGCTTACCTGGCAGAGGTATTGCCTACCTTCGATCGCGACCGCGTATATCCGTCCGACATCAAGAAATTGATTGTTTGGTATAATTTGCTGGTGGCAAGCGGTATGACGGATTTTGAAGAAACTCCTGCGGCAGAAACGAAGGAGGAAAGCAAGGCCGAGTAATCGGAGAAGGATTGAAATACAAAATAAAAGAGGCGATTCTCAATAGTCGGGAATCGCCTCTTTTATTGGGGGATACGGATTGCTTTTAATTTCTGAAAACCAGTCCGTCGTCAGTGGTATTGGCATCCACTGTAATAGGCTTGCTGCGGTCTACTTCCTGAGCCAGCAGCTTCTTCGACAAGTCGTTCAGCAAATAGTGCTGGATGGCACGTTTCACCGGACGGGCGCCGAATTCAGGGTCATACCCTGCATTGGCAAGGAAGTCTATGGCGGCATTTGTCAGAACAAGTTCCACACCGTTACCGGAAAGCATCTTCTGCACACTCTTGATTTGGAGCACCACAATTTGCTTGATTTCGGGCTCTGTCAGTGGCAGGAACATGATGGTCTCGTCGATACGGTTTAGGAATTCCGGGCGGATGGTCTTTTTCAGCATATTCATCACTTCCTTTTTGGTTTCCTCTACGATTTGCTCCTTATTGCTACTGTTGAGCTTCTCCATCTGGCTTTGGATATAGCCGCTGCCCATGTTGGAGGTCATGATGATAATCGTATTCTTGAAGTTGACCGTACGCCCTTTGTTGTCCGTCAGACGTCCGTCATCCAGCACTTGCAGCAAGATGTTGAATACGTCCGGATGCGCTTTCTCGATTTCGTCGAATAGGACGACAGAATACGGTTTCCGCCTTACGGCTTCTGTCAGTTGTCCACCTTCATCGTAGCCCACATATCCCGGAGGCGCTCCTACCAGACGGGAAACGCTGTGTTTCTCCTGATACTCGCTCATGTCGATACGGGTCATCATCGTCTCGTCGTCAAAGAGGAACTCCGCCAGCGCCTTTGCCAATTCCGTCTTACCTACACCGGTGGTTCCCAGGAAAAGGAATGAGCCGATAGGACGTTTCGGGTCTTGCAGTCCGGCACGGCTGCGTCGTACGGCATCGGATACGGCCTCGATGGCTTCGTCCTGCCCGATAACCCGCTGGTGCAGTTCCGCCTCCAGATGCAACAGTTTGTCCTTTTCGCTTTGCAGCATCTTGCTTACCGGTATGCCGGTCCAGCGGGATACTACGTCGGCGATGTCTTCAGCGTCCACTTCCTCTTTAATCATGGCCTTGTCGCCCTGCATCTCGTGCAGTTTTTGCTGCGTTTCTTCAATCTCCTGGTTCAGCGCTTGCAGTTTGCCGTAGCGTATTTCGGCCACCCGGCCATAGTCGCCTTCCCGTTCAGCCTTGTCGGCCTCGAACTTCAGGTTCTCTATTTCCACCTTATTCTGCTGGATTTTGTTGACAAGGGTCTTTTCACTTTGCCATTTCGCCTTGTACGAGTTTTCCTGCTCTTTCAGCTCGGCAAGTTCTTTGCCGATTTGTTCCAGTTTGGGCTTGTCGTTTTCGCGCTTGATGGCTTCACGTTCAATCTCCAGCTGCTTTATCTTACGCGAAATCTCGTCCAGCTCTTCCGGTACGGAATCGACCTCCATACGCAGCTTGGCGGCGGCTTCGTCCATCAGGTCGATAGCCTTGTCCGGCAAGAAACGGTCGGTGATGTAACGGTTGCTCAACTCTACGGCGGCGATGATGGCATCGTCCTTAATCCGTACGTGGTGATGGTTCTCATAACGTTCCTTCAGACCACGCAGAATGGAGATGGTGCTCAGTGTATCCGGTTCGTTCACCATGACAATCTGGAAGCGGCGCTCCAACGCTTTGTCCTTTTCGAAATACTTCTGATATTCATCGAGGGTAGTGGCCCCGATGCTCCTCAGTTCACCGCGTGCCAGGGCGGGTTTCAGGATGTTGGCGGCATCCATGGCACCTTCGCCCTTGCCGGCACCCACCAGGGTGTGGATTTCATCAATGAAGAGGATAATGTCTCCTTCCGACTTCTTCACTTCGTTGATAACGGCCTTCAGACGTTCTTCAAATTCGCCTTTGTACTTGGCGCCAGCCACCAGTGCACCCATATCCAGGGAGTAGACTTGTTTGTTCTTCAAGTTCTCGGGGACGTCTCCACGCAAGATACGGTGGGCAAGTCCCTCTACGATAGCTGTTTTACCGGTACCCGGTTCACCGATAAGAATCGGGTTGTTCTTGGTACGCCGACTCAGAATCTGCAGGACACGCCGTATCTCTTCGTCACGGCCGATGACGGGATCCAGTTTGCCGCTGCGGGCTGCTTCGTTCAGATTGATGGCATACTTTTCCAATGACTGGTAAGTGTCTTCGCTGGATTGTGAAGTTACTTTTTCTCCTTTTCGCAGTTCGTTGATGGCTTCCCGCAGTTCGCGTTCCGTCATCCCGGCATCTTTCAGAATGGTGGATGCAGTGCTTTTCACATTCAGCAAAGCCAGCAGTACCGGTTCCAGGGAGACGAATTCATCACCCATTTCCTTGGAATATTGGGTGGCCTTCTGGAACACTTCGTTCGTTTCACGGCTCAGGTATGGCTCTCCGCCGGATACCTTGGGCAGAGAATCAATTTGCTTGTCCAGTACAAGTGCTATCTGCTGACCGTTCATGCCCAGCTTCTGGAAGATGAAGTTGGTGACATTTTCACCCACTTTCATCACGCTTTGAAGCACATGCACGGGCTCGATGGCTTGCTGTCCACGGCTTTGTACCAGGTTCACAGCCTCCTGCACCGCTTCTTGCGCTTTAATGGTAAAGTTGTTAAAGTTCATATTTTGTTCTCCTTTCTATTTTATCAGTTTCATAACACTTGGGAAGGCGCAAAAGATTTGCCATTGGCACATTTCGGACAAATTGTCTGCATATAAATCTTGTGAAATGACAAATTGTCTGTAAATCAGTCGCTTTGTTCCTTTCTACTTCTTTAGATAAGAAGTTGGAGCAAAGTTCCTTTTCGTATTAAACTCTATTGGTTAAAGAGAAGGACAAATAAGGATGTCATGCATGAGATGTGCATCTCATACATGACGAGGTGTACATCTCATGTAGTACGAGATGCACATCTTATGTAGTGAGGGCCTATATGTTTTAGTAGCTAAGTCTTCGTGTTCCAGCTCCAAGGTTTCCGTGTTGCGGGGGAAGGATATTCTCTTTCCGCTTCGGAGATATAGATTAATTGCTTGGGATGATACAAGTTATTGATAAATTTGTCGTACTTTTACTGCTTCAAAGTTTTGTGCTTTCTGTGTGGTAGGTTTTCGGAGCTCCGCTTGCAGAGGAGCATTATGTATAATTACGTATTAAAATAGAAGATAATGGAGGATAAGATAAAGTTTCCGGCAAATGTGATATTGATAGATGTTGCATTTCTGAATGAAGTGGTATATGGTGCAAAGAACTTTTTGGAAGGTAAGTTGGGGCGGAAGCTACCCGATGTTGACCTGCCGGCATGGTTGAGCTATCTGGCATTGGACGCCGGCTTGAGAGAACAAGAAAATGAGGTGGAAGTGTTGCTGGTGCATACTCCGGCAGCGGACGTGCTGAAGTGTTGTGAACCATCCGATGTGAATAAACTGAATCACCAGGCATGCCGTACGCCGCTGGGCGAATTTGCATTTTCTTCCGTCACCTCTTCCGGTTTAGTCTCGACCGAAGAGCTGTTTCTTGACCTGATGAACCTGGCGCTTGATTCTGCAGATGTGAAGTGTTTGATGTTGTTGCCTTTCCATCAGGTATATGGTAATGGAGTGGAGGAGAAGCTGGCGGGTTTCTTCAAAGACAAGAATGAAGAAGAACGGGGCAAAGCTGTGTACTTCATTACGGAGGAACCTCTGAGCCCGGTGTATTGCCGCCTGGAGCCGGTGTTCTATTCTTTGGCGCATGCTTTCGGCATCAAGTCTGACGAGTTATAAGATATAAGAAGTATATGAGTGATTTCCGTTTAAAAGTGTTTCAGTCTGTTGCCAAGAACTTGAGTTTTACAAAGGCTTCGCAAGAGTTGTTTGTAAGTCAGCCGGCTATAACCAAGCATATCCAGGAGCTGGAGGCCACTTACCAGACGAGGCTTTTCGACCGGCAGGGAAGTAAAATCAGTCTGACCGAGTCGGGCCGGCTGCTTTTGGAGCATTGCGAACGGATATTGGAGGACTATAAACGGCTGGAATATGAAATGCACTTGTTACATAACGAATATATTGGCGAACTCAAGTTGGGAGCCAGCACTACCATTGCGCAGTATGTGCTTCCTCCGTTGCTGGGCAGTTTTATCGGCAAGTTTCCGCAGGTCAACTTGTCCTTGCTCAATGGAAACTCCCGGGAAATAGAAGCCGCTTTGCAGGAACACCGCATTGACTTGGGATTGGTGGAAGGGGTTTTCCGCCTTCCCAATCTGAAGTACACTACTTTTCTTGAGGATGAACTGGTAGCGGTAGTCCATTCCAAAAGCCGTTTGCAGTTGCCCGAAGAGATTACTCCCCAGGATTTGCCCGCTATTCCTTTAGTGCTCCGTGAGCGCGGTTCGGGTACGCTGGACGTGATAGAACGCTCACTCCAGAAGCACGGCGTCAAGCTTTCCTCACTCCATGTACTGATGTACCTGGGTAGTACCGAAAGCATCAAGCTCTTTCTTGAAAACTCCGATTGCATGGGAATCGTGTCTATCCGTTCCATCTGCAAGGAACTGGCGGCAGGCACTTTCCGCGTGGTCGAGATAAAGGATATGCCCATGCTTCGCGACTTCTGCTTTGTCCAGTTGCAAGGGCAGGAAGGAGGATTGTCACAAGCCTTTATGAACTATATGTTTATGTCCCGATAACAATAAGTTATAGTCTATAAGTAGAAACGATTGGCGGGTGTACTAAAATAGAACTACCTTTGCACCCGGAAAATTAAGGAATAAACATTAGTAATAATAGTAAAATAAACAGTATGGCTTCAAATCGAGTTTTGGCTAAAAGCATTAATATGCCTTTTCTTCAAAGTAATAATAAATTTATTTATGTATCTCTCCTGGTTGTCCTCTCCTTCTTTCTGCTGTTGGATTATGTGCCCGGTATGCATGCCTATTCGGCATGGGTCACTCCGCCGTTGGCGTTGTTCTTGGGGTTGGCCTTTGCGTTGCTGTGTGGGCAGGCACATCCGAAGTTCAATAAGAAGACTTCAAAGTATCTATTGCAATACTCTGTTGTAGGGTTAGGATTTGGAATGAATCTGCAGGCTTCCCTGGCTTCGGGCAAGGAGGGAATGGAGTTCACGATTATTTCTGTAGTGGGGACATTGCTCATAGGCTGGCTCATAGGACGTAAGTTCCTGAAAGTGGACCGTGACACTTCTTATCTTATCAGCTCCGGTACGGCTATCTGCGGAGGCAGTGCCATTGCGGCTGTGGGTCCGGTATTGAAGGCAAAGGATAGCGAGATGTCTGTGGCATTGGGCACCATCTTTATATTGAATGCCATTGCATTGTTTGTTTTTCCGATGATAGGCCACGCTTTGAACATGAGCCAGCATGAGTTCGGCACATGGGCGGCCATTGCCATACATGATACGAGTTCGGTAGTGGGAGCAGGTGCCGCATATGGCGAGGAGGCCTTGAAGGTGGCAACGACTATAAAGCTGACACGTGCCTTATGGATTATTCCTTTGGCTTTGGTAACTTCGTTCATCTTTAAGAGCAAGGGACAGAAAATCAGTATTCCCTGGTTCATCTTCTTCTTTGTGCTGGCTATGATTTTCAATACTTATGTGCTGGGCACTACCGAAACGGGTGCCATGATTGGGGAGGGAATCAATTCTTTGGCCCGCAAGACACTGACTATCACTCTGTTCTTTATCGGTGCCTCTCTGTCACGTGATGTACTGAAGGCAGTAGGCATCAAGCCCTTGATACAAGGCACTTTGTTGTGGATAGTGATTAGTGTGAGCACGTTGGCATATATCTACTTGTTCTGATTGCATAGGTCCGGCAGTTCTTGAAGTATAATTTCCGGTTGAAGAAGTCGGTAGGATTTTTGCAACGTATTTCTTTCCTCATTGGATATATAGACGAATACACATCTCGGGATAACCGGGGTGTGTATTTCTTTTAATATCCTTCCCCATTGACGCCGGACCGGAGCAAGTGGAAGCCAGGTTATGATACCTTTTGCTTCCAGCATTGCTTTTGTCCTCGGTTCGGCGTGCTGACCGGTTAATACAATGTTCCAGAAATGTGGTTCTTTCAGTTGTTTTTTTATATCTTGAGAAGTCATAGTTAGTTTGCTTTTTTGATGATAAAGTCGAAAGAGGTGAAGAATTGAGGGCGTTTACCGATAGATATGGGAAGGATAATAGTAATGGAGGAATTCCTTCCTTTCCGAATCTCTTTCTTATTGTATATTCGAGAGTTTGCTTTATTTGCTGTATAAGTTGTTACACCAATCTTTTGGCTTGTTTCTGCCTGGCTTTTTATAATTGCAAAGGGAGTTTCCGCTTCTGCCAGTATGGGGTATTTGACTTCTGAGGTTCTTCCGTCCACAATGAATTGCATATTTTCCCAGTTTATTCGGATATCTTCTGAAGAGTTGTTGCGAATTATAATTTCCCATTGGGAGTCGTTTGGAATAAACTTATAAGTAACCCCATCTTTTGTATACTCTAATTTCCCTTTTTGGTTCTCCAGCCATTTAAAGGATACTTGGCATCCCGCATCAACGTATTGTGCAGATAAAGTGGTTGGAAATAGGAGAAACAGCAAAATGACAAGCTTATTTTTCTTCTTATATTTCCGGTAGTCATTGTATATCCATAGCATAATAAAAATAATGCCGATAGGGATGGCTATGAGAATACATGTCAGTAAATTCATGATAGCAGATATTATTTGTTTGTTTATATGAATATGCTGCAAAAGTATCATAAAATATTTGATAAAACAAACGAATTATGAATAAAAAGAACGATACATACAGACAAATTGGTATTGGTGTTCCTTATAATATGAATGATTAATTTGTACCTTCATATAAATGGAAAAAAGTAATATATACATCGGAGAGATAATCAAGAACGTGATGCTTGAACAGCAAGTTACCAAGGCGGAACTTGCACGAAGACTGAAAGTTAAGCCTCAAAGTGTAGACTATATGCTTACGAGAAAAAGTATTGATACGGATACGTTGTATAATGTCTCACGTGCCTTGAACTACGATTTTGCTTTGTTGTATTCCATTCATAAGGAACAGATAAATTATGATACGTTAGAGCAGGAATACAGGCTCTCCACAGCGAAGGTGTTGGTGGAGCTTGAGCTGAAGCCTGAAGACATTGCGAAATTGAATCTTAAAAAGCGGATTGCTGATGTCTTGAAATAAACGCACTCTTGGGCTGGTGCTATTGGTGTTTTCATTTTTTCCCATTTTTTCTTCCTGGTCGTGTAACAAAATCCTTTCCCCCTACGTCTGAAGGGTATAAACAGAAATCTACTATTGATAAATAGCCCATGGACGCTGAAAGTTTTAAAAAAGAGTTTCTGCCATATCATCGCAAGTTGTACTGCATAGCTTATAGGCTATTGGAGAATGCTGCCGACGCTGAAGATTTGGTGCAGGAAGCTTATCTGAAGTTGTGGGACAAGCGGGAAGGACTGGCCATTATCAGTAATCCGGAAGCATTCAGCGTTACTCTGGTGAAAAATATGTGCTTTGATTTGCTTCGTTCAGGAAAGTATACTTTGAGCAGACAGAGCGTGGAGTTGGCCGAAGTGCATAATGTGTCTCAAGCAGATAACTTTGAAGTGCGGGATGAAGCGCAGCAGGTAAGGCACATCATTGCCCGTCTGCCGGTGCAACAGCAGAAAATAGTAACGTTGCGTGATGTCAAGGGATGTTCTTATGAAGAGATAGAGCAGGTCACGGGATTGAATGCTACCAATGTCCGTGTACTGTTGTCCCGGGCAAGAAAAAAGATACGTGAGGAATTTAATAAATGGAGTAACTATGAAAGTCGAGGAAATTGAAAGGCTGCTCGCCGAATTTTATGAAGGGAATACCAACGAGCAGGAAGAAGAGTTGTTGAAGGAAGCTTTCAGAACCGAAGAAGTGCCCGAGCACTTGCAGAAGGACAAGAAACTCTTTCTCAGCTTTTTTCCCGGGGAAGTGGTGGATAATGTTCCCGCCGGATTGGAGGATAAACTGAGCCGGATGATTGATGAAAAGGCTGAAGAGGAACAACGTTTTTTCCACCGGAACAAGGCCAAACGTAATTGGCGCTGGATAGGAGGTATTGCTGCCACCATTCTGGTTCTTGTAGGTGTAGGTTATGGCATTACGAACATGGGAGAGGATATGCGTCCTCCTACACCTCAGGACACTTTCTCTGATCCGGAAGCTGCTTATAAGGCATTGCAGGCCACTCTGATCGAGGTGTCTGCGAATCTGAACAAGGGAATTGAACAGATAGAGGAAACGCGGATAGACGTAACGAAGGTGAACCAGGAAGTAAGAAAAGAAATTCAACAATAATCTGATATGAAAACAATGAAAATGATTTTGGCAGGTGTACTGCTGATGTTGTCTTTGCTTTGCCAGGCACAGAAGAACCTATTCAACAAGTATGGAGATATGAAAGGCGTGTCGTCCGTCTACATATCCAAGGCAATGATAGAAACGAATCCCAACTTGTTTACTAAAGATGTTTATATTGGGAAAGTGTCCGGACAGTTGAACTCTGTGCAGGTACTTTCTACAATGGATAATAATGTAAAGAAAGAAATGCGTAAGGATCTTCGTTCTTTGGTGCAGTCTTCCAGATATGAATTGCTGATGAAGCAGAAGGGAACAGTCTCCAGTTCTGAATTCTACATGAGCCGTAAAGGGGAAAAGGTGAAGGAGCTGATTATGATTGTAGATGGTGCAGCTACTCTGAAATTTGTTTATTTGGAAGGTGATATGACTTTGAAGGATATACAGAATATCATGATGTATCAGAATACCAGCTGGAATGGTAACAATGTGAATATACAGCTTCCGGATATAAACTGGGCTGAGATAGAGAAGCTGAAGAACCGCGATTGGCTTGGAGAATTGAAGCATTCGCAAGAACTGGCATTGAAAGGGCTGGAAAATGTAGCCAAGCTGAAAGACAACAAGTATCTGAAAGAACAAATGGATACCGATACATGGAAACGTTTTGAAAAAAGCATGGAGGCTTTGGAAGAACGTTTGGAAAAGATGGAATAGGAAGCGGTAACCTTTTAGGGAAACTTGCCAATAGAATGTTTTGTTTTTCTATTGGCAAGTTTTTTTGTTATTTGTCTTTTCTCAATTCTGCAAAGATAAGCCCTTCCAGCTCTTCTGCCAGTTCCGGATTGTCAAGGATGACCTGCTTGGCGGCGTCGCGTCCCTGGGCAATTTTCGTCTCGTTATAGCTGAACCATGAGCCGCTTTTCTTGATGATGCCAAGCTCTGCACCCAAGTCAATGATTTCGCCTGCACGGGAGATGCCTTCACCGAACATGATGTCGAATTCCGCTCTACGGAAAGGAGGAGCTACCTTGTTCTTCACAACTTTCACTTTGGTCTGCTTGCCGATTACTTCATCGCCGTTCTTGATGGCTTGGCTTCCACGGATGTCAAGACGTACGGAGGCATAGAACTTCAGTGCATTACCGCCGGTAGTTGTTTCGGGATTGCCGAACATGACACCGATTTTTTCGCGCAACTGGTTGATGAAGATACAAGTGGTGCGTGTTTTGCTGACAGCTGCCGTCAGTTTACGCAAGGCTTGTGACATGAGCCGGGCTTGCAGACCTACTTTGTTGTCACCCATATCGCCTTCAATTTCAGCTTTCGGGGTTAAGGCAGCCACAGAGTCCACTACAATGATGTCAATAGCGGAGGAACGGATCAGTTGCTCTGCGATTTCCAGTGCTTGTTCGCCATTGTCCGGCTGTGATATCAGCAGATTGTCCACATCCACACCCAGTTTTGCTGCATAGAAGCGGTCGAAAGCATGTTCTGCATCAATGAATGCGGCAATGCCTCCTGCCTTTTGCGCTTCAGCGATGGCATGAATGGCAAGGGTTGTCTTACCGGAAGATTCCGGGCCGTAAATCTCGATGATACGTCCGCGGGGATATCCTCCCACGCCAAGAGCCACATTGAGGCCGATGGAACCTGTGGGAATAACTTCTACTTGTTCGACGCTTTCGTCGCCCATTTTCATGATAGAGCCTTTACCAAAGCTCTTTTCTATCTTGTCCATGGCAGCCTGCAAGGCTTTCAGTTTTTCGCCCGATGCCAGATTGCTGCCATTTTCAAAATTCAGTTCGTCTTTTTTTGCCACGTTGTTAATGTTTAATGATTATAAAATTTGTGCCGCATGGTCTTTGGTCTTCACTTCTTTCGGAGTGATGATACGCTCTACAATACCTTCTTCATTAATGATGAAAGTTGTGCGGAACGTTCCCATATATTTGCGGCCATACATGCTTTTTTCGCCCCATACTCCGAATTGTTCTACCAGCTTCTTGTCGGTGTCTGCAATCAGGGTAAAAGGCAGATTGTTTTTCTCAATAAATTTCTGGTGTGACTTTTCGCTGTCCACACTGACGCCGATGACTTCATAACCGGCTTTGCGCAGGTCGGCATAATTATCCCGCAGGTTGCAGGCTTGTGCCGTGCAGCCGGATGTCATGTCTTTGGGGTAGAAGTAAAGTACAATCTTCTTTCCCTTATAGTCGCTCAAGCGGATTTCTACACCTTTTTCGTTGATACCCAATACTTCGGGTGCTTTATCTCCTATATTCACTTTGTTAATGTTTAATGATTAGTGGATAATGATTAATGTTTAATCATTAATTTCAAACTTCCAAGTCTCCGTCGATAATCTCATGCCAAGGCAGGCCTTGTTTGTTGAGCTGTTCCATGAACGGGTCCGGATTGAATTCTTCAACATTCCATACACCCGGTTTTTTCCACAATCCCTTGAGGAACATCATGGCACCAATCATGGCGGGCACACCGGTGGTATAGCTTACGCCCTGCATGCCGGTTTCCTTGTAGGCCTCCTGGTGGCTGCAGTTGTTATATACATAGTAGGTACGCTCTTTGCCATCCTTTAGTCCGCGGATGCGGCAGCCGATGGATGTTTCGCCTTCGTAGTTTTCGCCCAGGTCTTGCGGGTTGGGGAGGACGGCTTTTAGGAATTGCAGCGGAACAATCTTCATGCCGTTATATTCCACTTCGTCTATGCGTGCCATGCCGATGTTCTGGATAACGCGCAGGTGGGTTAGATACTCTTGTCCAAACGTCATCCAGAAGCGTGCACGCTTGATGGTGGGGAAATTCTTCACCAGAGACTCCAGTTCTTCGTGATAAAGCAGGTAGGAGTCGCGCGGACCGATGTTCGGATAAGTCAGGTCTTTGTGGATTTCCAGCGGCTTGGTTGTCACCCATTCTCCGTTTTCATAATAGCGGCCGTTCTGTGTAATCTCACGGATATTGATTTCCGGATTGAAGTTGGTGGCGAATGCTTTATGATGATTTCCGGCATTGCAGTCTACGATGTCCAGATATTGTATTTCGTCAAAATGATGTTTGGCGGCGTATGCAGTATAGATGCCGCTCACTCCCGGGTCGAAACCGCAACCGAGGATGGCGGTCAGTCCGGCATCTTCGAAGCGTTTCTTATAGGCCCATTGCCAACTGTATTCAAAGTGGGCAACATCTTTCGGCTCATAATTGGCGGTATCCAGATAGTTGACTCCACTTTGCAGACAAGCCTCCATGATGGTGAGGTCTTGGTAGGGGAGGGCTACGTTGATGACGATTTCGGGTTTGAAACTATTGAAGAGTGCTACCAGTTCGTCCACGCTGTCGGCATCTACCTGGGCGGTTTTGATGTTCGGGTTACCGATTGCCTTGACAACAGCGTCACATTTGGACTTGGTGCGGCTGGCTATCATGATTTCTGTAAACACATCAGGATTTTGAGCCACTTTGTGCGCAACAACGGTACCTACACCGCCTGCACCGATAATAAGAACTTTACCCATTTCTTTGTACTATATTATTATATTAGGTTTATAAAAAATACGGAGAGCAAATATAAGGGTTAATTCTTAGATAAACATTAAAATCCTGCTAAATACTTTGAGGTAAATGCTTCAAATATTAAACAAATTACTTGCATTTGGGTTATTTTCTATATATTTGCCCCTTGAATAAATTAACTTAAACAACGAATAACAATGAAAAAAGTATTTGTTTCCCTATGCATGGCAAGCGTGTTGATGGGCTTGTCTTCTTGTGCATCAACCAAAAATGCTGCAACTCTTTCTTCCATCAGCGGTGAGTGGAATATTATTGAAGTGAATGGTACTGCCGTAGTCCCTGCTCCGGGTCAGGAATTTCCCTATATCGGTTTTGACACAAAGACTGGAAAAGTATTTGGCAACAGTGGTTGCAACCGTATGATGGGTTCGTTTGACGTGAATGCCAAGCCCGGCACGATTGACCTTGGCGCTTTGGCAAGTACCCGTATGGCTTGTCCGGATATGACTGTAGAAAATAATGTGTTGTCGGCTTTGAACAAAGTGAAAAAGTATAAGAAGCTGGGAAAGGAAAATATAGCTTTATGCGGTGCTTCCAATCGTCCCATAGTCGTGTTGCAGAAGAAAGAATCCGTTTCCAAGTTGTCTGATTTGGAAGGAAAGTGGATAATTAGTGAGGCTGCGGGCGAGGCTATTCCCGACGGAATGGAGAAGCAGCCGTTCATTGAATTTAATATTGCAGAAAAGCGCTTGCACGGCAATGCGGGTTGCAATCTGATTAACGGCGCTTTCCAGGTTGATGATGAAAACCCGTCGGCAATCTCTTTCCCGCAAGTTATCAGTACCATGATGGCATGCCCTGATATGGAGGTGGAAGGCCGTGTGCTGAAAGCCTTGAATTCCGTTCAGTCTTTTGGCAAGCTGGCAGGCGGAGGCATCGGGCTGTACGATGCTGACAATAACCTGGTGATGGTGTTGGTGAAGAACTGACAAGATAGGTTGAAATAAAAAAGGCTCTTACAGAAATAATCTGCTAAGAGCCTTTTTTGCATCTTGACATAAAAAGGTCTTTTACTTTTTCTTTAATCCTGCGCGTATCCGGCTCAGGGATTGCGGAGTGATGTAGAGATAAGAAGCCAGATACTTGAGCGGTACATCCTGCAGCAGTTCCGGATTCTCTTCCATCAGCGTCATGTACCTTTCTTTGGCAGTGGGAGGGGTGCCGTAGGCTACTGTGGAACTGTCTACCGACAGAATTTCCCGCTCAAAGATTCTTCTGCCGAAGTTGGCCATGTCTATGGAATGCGAAAAAAGGGCTTCCAGCTCAGGCTTACTGATACAATAGGCGATGCTTTCATTCACCGATTCGATGTTGATGAGGGAAACCTCGCTGTCCACATATCCCCACGATGAGAAAGCTGTGTCGCCCGGTGCGGCGAACCAAAGGGAGTTTTCCGTGCCGTCTGTCAGGTAGTAGGCGCGCCAGATGCCTTTCTTCAAAAGATAGAAGTTGCTGTTCCTTTCCCCTTCGCTGATAATGAGTTCTCCCTTGCTGAAACGAACTTCTGCCATGTGTGACAGAAGTTCGTGCAAAGTGTTTTCCGGTAGTTTATACTTCTTGCAGAATTTCTTTATCATAGTTTCCATGCTGCAAAGATAGTGTAAACCGAAGACAGGACTTTTATGCTTGCATGAAAAAGTTATGTTGGGGTACAGCCCATCTTGTCTAAAGATACGGATTTTTCTTTATGCTTCCTTTTCCCGGATATGTAAATCACGAGGATAAAGAGGGTTGTCAGCATTTCTGCAAGAGGAGTGGCAAGCCAGATTCCCCGGTCTCCCAATAGCAGGGGCAGTCCGAAAAAGCAGGCTGTCAGCAGGATAAAACCACGCAGCAGGGTGATAACTGTGGCATACTTGGCACGCTCCACACTCTGGAAATAGCCGATGGATACGATGTTGACGGCAAAGAACACGAAGCCGGTGGCATACAGAGGCAACCCTTTTACCGCTATGCCATAAGCCGGATAACTGCGGTCTATGAACATGCCGACAATTTCAGGACTGCAGAATATTGTGACCAGGGCAAAACATACACCGCAGCCTATGGCGGTTTTCAGTGCAAGCAAGTAGGCGCGGCGGACACGCAGGCTCTCGTTCAGGCCGTAGTTATAACTGATAATCGGCTGTGCCGACTGCGCAATGGCATTATATACCATAAATATAATAGGAAAGAAATAGCAGGCGATGCTGAATGCCGCCACTCCGTCTTCCTTCAAATAATGGATGAACACCTGGTTGCCGACAAACATCATGCAGGCAATCGCCACCTCGCACAAGAAGGCGGAGGAACCCAATCGGCACATATAGCCAATGTTGCGGCGCATCAGTTGCATGCTTTTCCGGCTCATCTTAATGGGGTGGAAGCGCAGTGTGCACTGGCGGCGCAGTAGATAGAATACTACCATCAATGCGCCTACCGTAGTGCCTATAGCACTTGCCAATGCGGCACCGAACATTCCCCAATCAAAGGGGAAGATGAACAGATAATCCAATAGGATGTTCAGAACGGCAGCCACCACATTGCACATCATGGCGAAGTTGGGCGAACCGTCCAGCCTCAGAAAAAACATACCCGAATTGAGCAATGCCGTGAACAGAGAGAAAGGCACAAACCAAAGCATGTATTCCACAGCCAATGGCGTGAGCCGTTCAGACCCTCCGAGCAGCTTTACCACCTGTGGGGCAAATGAACAGAATAGGGCGGAGGTGCACATCAGCAACAAGGAAGATATGACTACAGACTGTGTGATGTTGATACGTGCCACCTTGACTTTTCCGTGTGACAGATGAATGGAGGCCACCACAGAGGCGCCGACCCCGAACATAAGTCCCACACCCGTAGAGAACAACCATAGCGGTGCCACAATGTTGACCGCCGCCAAAGCATCACTGCCAATTCCTTTTCCGACAAAGATGCCGTCGGTGATAACGAATAGTGCAGAGAAAATCATCCCCAGTACAGTAGGGAGCAATAGTTTGCGGAACAATGTCTTGATGTCCGTGTTCTTGAAGTCGATACTGTCTCTCATCTTTTCCATACTCATCTTATTTATTTCTTTATATGTGAAAACCAATCATTTCCGTTGCTACGATTAAGCCCAATGTTAACTAATCCTTAATCGTTCCACCATGGTGGAACGATATTTCCCTCGTGGTGGAATGATATTTTCTCCACGGTGGAACAATATTTCCTCCATGGAGGAACGGTTAAAGGTATGCAAGGAAAATGATTAATGTTGTTCATGTTTTATTATCTCTGATTCGGGCGACAAAAGTAGAGCTTTTGAATGGAATGGAAATTAACAAATGGTAATTTCCGACAGAAAAAATGATTTTAATTCTGCCAAACTGACAGACAAACTGCCACAAGTATAAATCTGCGGCTGCTCTGAACAATTTGGCACAACGTTTGTCTTTTTATTGGCGTCTGCCACTGAGGCGGACGTCGAAACAGAATAATAACAAATAAAAAAATAACGATCATGGGAAAAATTATTGGTATTGACTTAGGAACAACAAACTCTTGCGTTGCAGTATTCGAAGGTAACGAACCTGTAGTAATTGCAAACAGTGAAGGCAAGCGCACCACTCCTTCAGTAGTAGCATTTGTTGATGGTGGCGAACGTAAAATCGGTGATCCTGCCAAGCGTCAGGCTATCACGAACCCCACCCGTACGGTTTTCTCCATCAAACGTTTCATGGGCGAAAACTGGGACCAGGTGCAGAAAGAAATCGGCCGCATGCCTTATAAAGTAGTAAAGGGTGACAACAATACTCCGCGTGTAGACATCGACGGACGTCTCTATACTCCGCAGGAAATCTCTGCAATGATTCTGCAGAAGATGAAAAAGACTGCCGAGGATTATCTGGGACAAGAAGTGACAGAAGCCGTAATTACCGTCCCCGCATACTTCTCAGACTCCCAACGTCAGGCTACAAAGGAAGCCGGACAGATTGCAGGTCTTGAAGTGAAGCGTATTGTGAACGAGCCGACTGCCGCAGCTCTTGCTTACGGTATCGACAAGTCTCACAAGGACATGAAGGTTGCCGTATTCGACCTTGGTGGTGGTACATTCGATATCTCTATCCTCGAATTCGGTGGCGGTGTGTTCGAAGTATTGTCAACCAACGGTGACACTCACCTGGGTGGTGACGACTTCGACCAGGTAATCATCGACTGGCTGGTTCAGGAGTTCAAGAACGACGAAGGTGCCGACCTGACTCAAGACCCGATGGCTATGCAACGTCTGAAGGAAGCTGCCGAGAAGGCTAAGATAGAGCTGTCCTCTTCTACAAGCACTGAAATCAACTTGCCGTACATCATGCCCGTAGGCGGTGTGCCCAAGCACTTGGTGAAGACGTTGACCCGTGCCAAGTTCGAGGCTCTGGCTCACAACTTGATTCAAGCTTGTTTGGAGCCATGTAAGAAGGCTATGAGCGATGCTGGTCTGAACAATGCGGACATCGATGAAGTAATCCTTGTAGGTGGTTCTTCACGTATTCCGGCAGTACAGAAGTTGGTAGAAGATTTCTTCGGTAAAGTTCCTTCCAAGGGTGTGAATCCGGATGAGGTGGTGGCCGTAGGTGCTGCCGTGCAAGGTGCCGTTTTGACGGACGAAATCAAGGGCGTTGTGTTGCTGGATGTTACTCCGCTGTCTATGGGTATCGAGACTATGGGTGGTGTGATGACGAAGCTGATTGATGCCAACACTACCATCCCCTGCAAGAAGAGCGAGACATTCTCTACTGCCGCCGACAACCAAACGGAGGTTACCATCCATGTATTGCAGGGTGAGCGTCCGATGGCTGCACAGAACAAGTCAATCGGCCAGTTCAACCTGACAGGTATTGCTCCGGCACGTCGCGGTATTCCTCAGATTGAGGTGACATTCGATATCGACGCCAACGGTATCTTGAAGGTGTCTGCCAAAGATAAGGCTACCGGTAAGGAACAGGCTATCCGTATCGAAGCTTCCAGCGGTTTGAGCAAGGAAGAAATCGAAAAGATGAAAGCCGAAGCCGAAGCCAATGCCGAAGCAGATAAGAAAGAGCGTGAGAAAGTAGACAAGTTGAACCAGGCCGACTCTATGATTTTCCAAACCGAAAATCAGTTGAAGGAACTCGGCGACAAGCTCCCTGCCGACAAGAAGGCTCCGATTGAAGCTGCTTTGCAGAAGCTGAAAGATGCCCATAAGGCTCAAGACCTGGCTACCGTAGATTCTGCCATGGCCGAACTGAATACGGCATTCCAGGCTGCAAGTGCTGAAATGTATGCCCAGAGCGGTGCTCAGGGTGGTGCACAAGCTGGTCCTGATATGAATGCAGGGCAACAAGGCGGTGCTCAGGATAATACAAAGCATGGCGATAATGTGCAGGATGCTGACTTTGAGGAAGTCAAATGATTCCGATAAGGAAACAGATAACAAACAATAAGCAAAAGCGTGCAGCTCAATGAGTTGCACGCTTTTTTGCGTTTATGGGGTTCATGGTTGCTATGTGTTTTCTATGGGCTTTTTTATCTCTTATTTGCGACATGTTTGCGACACGTCTTATTTGGCGATAAGGTACAACTTAGATTGACATAAACCATTTAAAACGAGAAGAATATGCCAAGAGGAAATTACACCATTCAAAGAAGTTGTGAGGAGTGCGGTAAAATCTTTACTCCTCCCACATTGATGTCAAAGTATTGTTGTCCAACTTGTTCCAAGAGGGCATACAAGAAAAGGCAAATCGCAAAAGAGAAAGAGGCGATACGTCAAGCATTGGTCAGGCGAATACCATCCAACAAGGGGTATCTGACAGTTAAAGAGTCTATGCTGATTTACGGTATTAGCAAAGATGTACTTTATCGTATGATACGGCAGGGCTTGATACCATCATACAATTTTGGTCAGCGTCTGACACGCCTTAGTCGGCAGTATATGGATGAACACTTCAAAACAAAGGCTGGAAGTAGAAAGAGAAAAAAGGAAGCATTGTCTTTTGAGCCCAAAGACTGTTACACCATCGGAGAGATTGCCAAGAAGTTCCATATCAATGACAGCAGTGTCTTTAAGCACATACGCCGTCATTCTATTCCTACACGCCAAATCGGTAACTATGTGTATGTTCCCAAATCTGAAATTGATAAATTATATAAGTCGTTATGAAGAAAGCATTACCTAATACCAAAGTGACCGTCAAGCTCAGAAGGTCGAATTACAAAGAAGAGTGGTATCTGATTATAGAGTCTTATCCGGTTTACAAGCGAGGTTCTAAACGGGCAAGCCGTGTGGTGGAATCTATTAACCGGACTATATCCACACCTGTTTGGGACAAGTCGTCCATTGCACGTATCTTGCCGGATGGAACATTCAACTATAAGCCTAAGCGTGATTTGAATGGAATCATCCAATGCCGTTCAATGATAGACCAAGAGGCTTGTATCTATGCCGACAATGTGCGTAAGTTACGCCAACACGAATATGACAGTGCAGTCCTCTACACTGATAAGGAAAACGAAATCGCGGCACAAAATGAACGAAGCGAACAGGACTTTATCAAGTACTTCAATGGCATCATCAGCAAACGGCATCCCAATAGCTCTAATTCAATCATAGTCAACTGGACCCGTGTGGGAGAATTATTGAAAATCTATTCGCAAGGCAACCCGATTCCGTTTAAGACGATTTCCGTAAAACTACTTGAAGACATCAAGATGTTCCTGTTACGTGCCCCGATGGGAGGTAATAAGAAAGGAACTATCTCACAGAATACGGCATCCACCTATTTCTCCATCCTCAAAGCCGGATTGAAGCAGGCGTTCGTTGATGAATATCTGACGGTTGACATCAGCGCAAAAGTAAAAGGAATAACAAACATAGAGACACCTCGTGTTGCACTTACCATGAATGAAGTGCAAATGTTGGTTGATACTCCTTGCAAAGATGATGTTTTGAAACGTGCGTTCTTGTTTTCTATCCTTACAGGATTGCGACATAGCGATATTCAGGCATTGAAATGGCAGCAGATTCAACAGACAAGCAAAGGTACATGGCAAGCGGTCGTGATTCAGCAAAAAACAAAACGACCCGATTATAAGCCTGTCATTCAACAAGCCCTTCAATTATGTGGTAAACGTCCAAGTAATGATGAAACACTCGTTTTTGAGGGATTGACAGATGCCTCTTGGATTTCCCGTCCTTTGAAAGTTTGGATAGAAGCATCCGGCATCAAAAAACATATCACTTTCCATTGTGGTCGCCATAGCTACGCTTCGCTATTGTTGGAAAACGGTGTTGACATATACACCATCAAATCTTTGATGGGACATACAAACGTCAAAACCACGCAGATTTATACGCATATCGTAAATGAACAAAAAGAGAAAGCCGCCAATACGCTGCATATAGAAAATTTGGCTTTATAGGTTATAGTGGAGACTTCCACCGTTGAGCACCAGCGATTTATATAACACCAATGATAAACTCACCACCGTTTACCCCTCATGAAGCATCGCCTTTTTGAGGGGTATCTTGTAGCATAGGCGTTCTCAGGGATGGTATTATTAGTGTCAATAATGTTTTTTCCCCATTTTATTATCTCTTCCAACCAATCCTTAGGTTAATGAAAATTAAATCTATCGGTGGCAAATAAGTGGCTAATAGGTGGTTTTCAAGCACCTATTTAGCACTCATAAACATCCCTATACTTTTGCGGCATCAACTTTAATACGAAGAAAATGGCTTATAAAGTAAATTCATTGGAGGAAATGCCAAATGCGTTGTCCTACCTGATTGAGTCCGTAGAAGTACTGCAATCCAAAGTAAATGCCTTGCAGCATAAGCAGGTAAGTAATTCACCCAAGTGGATGGATATAGACGAACTTTGTGCTTATCTGCCATCACATCCAGCCAAACAGACAGTTTATGGGTGGGTATCTACCAAACAGATTCCCGTACATAAAACAAATAAGGCTTTGGCTTTCCTGCAATCGGAGATTGACGATTGGTTGAAAAACAAATCGCACAAGACCCAAGCTGACTTAATGGAAGAAGCCAGACGATTTGTCGAATCTAAAAAGATTATCAGATGATGGGAACGACAGATTATTGCTTTTCGTTCTTTCGCAAGCCTATTCAAAACATCGAACCGATAAGGGCGGTAGGCATTGTGGATGTGTATCGCTATGTCATCGGGCATTATGCGCAACCACAAACCGCATCCCTGCGTTCGATGCTACCTTCTCCCGAATCCAAAAGATACAAAGCCACCCATTTCGACTATTGTACTTTTTCGGGATTATTCCGCAAACGGAATGAAAAGGAACTGATTATGCATTCAGGATTGATGTGTTTGGATTTCGACCATGTGGAGAATATCGTGGAGCTAAAACAGCAATTACTCAATCATGAGTATTTCGATACGGAACTGTTATTTGTCAGCCCATCCGGTAGCGGATTGAAGTGGATAATACCTGTTGACTTGAAGGGCTGGGGACATTCCCGGTACTTCAAGGCTGTCGCCAACTGTATCAAAGCGACAGGTTTGCCATCAGTGGATATGTCCGGCAGTGATGTGGCTCGCTCTTGCTTTCTGCCATACGACCCACAAGCATATATTAACCCTAAATACAAAGATGATGTCGAAGAAAATATTTTCCGCCCAAGATTGGGAGAATGTCCCTTCTGAAATACTGCAAACACATACGCCTGATATTGCTCCTATATATAATAAGGTTAAAGACGATGTTGAAAGTGTTGTTCGGGAGATAGAACAACGTGGCATTGATATAGCACCCAACTATAAAGATTGGGTGGAATTGGGCTTTGCACTTGTGGACGGATTGGGAGAGAACGGACGGGAGTATTATCATCGCATCAGTAGGTTTTACCCTACCTATCAAAGGGAAGAAACAGACAAACAATATACGCATTGTCTGCAATCCAAAGGGCAAGGCATTACTATCCGTTCTTTCTTCCATTTGGCAAATCAAGCTGGAATCTCATTGGCTCCGTTCTTCAAAGAGCATTTATCCATTTTGCCAAATATCCAAAATGGTAAAACGGGTAAATGGATAAAATCAGAAGAAGAACTTCCTACATTTCCTGAATGTGTGTTTGAGCATCTTCCTCCTTTTCTAAATGAGGTTGTCAATAATTCCATTTCGGTAGATGACCGTGATACGATATTAATCGGGGCTATTGTGTGTTTGTCGGTATGCTTTCATAATGTTTGTGGCGTGTACGATGAACGCATTGTTTATCCCAACCTCTATCTGTTTGTTGTAGCGGATGCCGGTATGGGAAAAGGAGCATTGACTCTATGCCGTGAATTGGTAGCCCCCATCAACCGCCATTTGCATGAACTTTCCAAACGATTGGAACAGGAATATAAAGAAGCAATGAACACATATATTAAAGGTAAGAAAACCGATGGAATGGCTATGCCAACTGAACCGCCCATGCGTATGCTCGTGATTCCAGCCAATAGTAGCGCAAGCTCTTTCTTGAAGATATTAGGAGATAATGACGGAATCGGGCTGCTGTTTGAATCGGAGGGCGACACGTTAAGTCAGACTTTGAAATCGGACTACGGCAATTACTCCGATGTGTTGCGAAAGGCATTCCATCATGAATTGGTAAGTTTGAGTAGGCGTAAGGATAGAGAGTATTGTGAAGTAGCCAATCCGAGAGTATCGGTAGCTTTGGCTGGAACTCCAGAACAGGTAAGAAGATTGATACCTGATGCAGAGAACGGATTGATGAGTCGCTTTTGTTTCTATATTATCCGCTTCAAACGAGGTATAAGAAATGTGTTTGCCACAAGCGACATTTCCCAATCCAAGAATGCCATGTTCAAACTGTTGGGAGATAAATTCTGTCATTTGCATGAGGAATTTGTACGGCAGGGTAATTATTCCTTTTCTCTTCCCTCTGATTTGCAGGAACAGTTTATTGAATATCTCAGTCGTGTGAATGAGGAATGTTGTGACGAAGTGGATAACAAGATGCAAGGAGTAGTCAGACGGATGGGACTGATTGCTTATCGTATAATGATGGTGTTGACCTCTGTCCGACATTTGGATAATGTGATTCACAAATCTTCTTCTGACGAGACTGTACAATTGGTTTGCCATGAGTTTGACTATTCCATAGCCATGAGTATCTGCGACACCCTGCTTTATCATGCCGTATTCATTTATCAGAATTTGTCAGGAAATCAGTCAAAACGATTCAATGCCGATTCGCAAGAGACAGGCGTTTATGCACGAAGGAACATCCTTTATAATATGTTGCCTGACACTTTCACAAAGAAAGATTATGATGCGGCGGTTTTAACTTTGGGCGAGAATGGAAGTACGGCAAACAAGTGGATAGAAGCCTTTATTAAAGATGGCAAGCTATGCCGGATAGAGCAGGGGAAATATAGGAAGATTTTTTGAGTGGCAAGTTTGTGTTTTAGTGTCACTAAAACCTATGCGGCAAGCGGATAGAACAGCCACTCTCAAAAAAACAATTTATCAATATCGAAAATCAATATGAGTATAAAAGAAAAGAAACTTGGTGGCCGCCCAAAGTTGGCGAGCTATCAGAAACGTACCAAATGTTTTCGGGTAATGTTTACTGAGAACGACTACATTTATATCCAATCTAAAGCGGAACAGGCAAGACTGTCTGTCAATGAATTTTGCCATCAGGCAGCAATGGATTGTCAGGTCTGTCAGCGTATTAGTCCGGAAATGGTATCGGCAATTCGTGACCTTTCCGGTATCGCCAATAATGTCAATCAGATTGCACATCAGATGCACATCTATGGATTGGAAACAGTCAAACAACAGTGTTTTTCGATTATCTCGGAAATTAGTAGAATTATCACCCAAGTAAAGAATACCTGTCATGATAGCGAAGATTAAAACAAGAGTTGATTTCGGAGGTATTGTAAACTATGCCAACGATCAAAAGAACAAGAAGAAATGCGCTACACTTTTGGCGCACGAAGGAGTATGTGCCATTAGCAATAAGTTGATTGCCGATTCTTTTTGCCTTCAAGCATCCATGCGCCCGAAAGTAAAGAGTCCTGTGAAGCACGTATCACTTGCTTTCTCTTCGCAAGATATTAGCCGTTTTCCTGATAATGAAGAAGGGGATGCGCTTATGGTGGAGATTGCCAAGAAATGGATGGAACAAATGGGGATTCGCAATACTCAATATATCATAGCCCGGCATCACGATACGAAACATCCTCATTGTCATTTGGTATTTAATCGGATAGACAATGAAGGTAATCTCATTTCTGACAGCAATGAAAGAATACGCAATGCAAAAGTCTGTCGTGCTTTAACTAAAGAGTATGGACTTTACTTTGCTCCTAAAAATAGCAAAGCCAGAAATAAGAGCCGTTTGCGTCCTCATCAATTACGGAAATATAATCTCCGTTCTTCAGTTCTTGATGCACGAGCAAATTCTCATTCGTGGAATGACTTTTTTTGCATTCTCAAAGGTTTGGGTATAGATATGCGTTTTAATCACGCTGAGAATTCTGATAAAATTCGTGGTATATCATTCAGTCAGGATGAGTATAGTATGGCTGGTTCTAAACTTGACCGTGATTTGAGTTTTAACAGCCTTTGTGCTACATTGGGTAATGTGGTAGCGGAACTGATTATTCAACCCCATCAAGCCATAACTACCAGTGGAGGTGGAGGAGCCAACAATGAACAAGGATGGCGAGACGATAAAAACAAAGACAACGAAAGAAACGAACCTTTTTATAAAACCTCAAAACGTAGAAGATAATGAAAGAAGATGTAGTAGCTGCAAATCTTGCGAATTTGCGCCAAAGTATCAACGAACTGAAAGAATGTATTGAAAAACAGAACACCACTGTTCCTAAACCGGAACAATCTGTAAAAGCGGATTTCAATGAAAAGGCTATTTATAATGGAATTGCCAAAAGTTTCTGTACTTGCTGGAACGAAGCCTTGTCTGTGGTCAAGAAACATATCTGGCAACAGCAGCCCAACACATTGCCGTTTTCGCTATGGTTTCCAAAACTCATTGATTTATTCAAGCAGAAGTCCAAACTTCTTGAATATCTTTATCGGCACGTTTGCGATTACAATCAGAATCGTATGACTATCGAAACTAATATTAGGTGTATATTGAAACGGCAGGATGAGATATTGGCAAAAATCAATGCATTGAAAAGCCCTGTAACTATTATTCCGCCTAATATCAGTGGGTTGTTTATATGTGGCTATCATATAAAACTCCGGCATATAGTGTCCATTATTGCCGTTATTATTATATGGGCTGTTGCTGTTTCTGCTAGTAGCATGAAGTATAAAGAAGAGGGCTTTGCGTATTATTCGATGTATCGGGCAATGAAGGAACAATATCAGCATTTAGTGGAAATTACTTATGTAAAATCTAAGCCTGATGCGGAATAAGAAGTTTTTATAGATTATTATTTGTCTATTTTACCATATGACACTTCCGGTTCAGCGACCATGAAATTATTGTCATTTTCTACTATTTGATATGTTTTGATTTTTCGGTCTTCAAGAAAAATATGATTCAATGTATATGCTAATGATTCAAGTGTTTGTATGCGGACTTTAGGTTTTAGTTGACATTCCCAAATTGTAATGCAATGCCAGCCCATAGCAGCAAGCTGGCATTGCTCTTTTTTATCACGCTCTTTGTTTCGTTCTATTTTCTTTTGCCAAAAGTCAATGTTTGTTTTAGGTAGGCGAAAGTATCTGCAATTATCATGACCATGCCAAAAACAGCCATTCACAAAAATAACAGTTCGGTATTTGCGAAGTACTATATCAGGATGACCGGGAAGACGTGGATGATTCAGCCGATAGCGAAAACCACGGCTAAAAAGAAATTTCCGTACCAATATTTCGGGTTTCGTATTCTTTCCATGTATAGCAGCCATGTTACGGCGTCGTTGTTCTTTGGTCAGTACATCAGCCATTTCGTTTATTTGAGTTGTTCTTTACAGTCTTTATACAGTTGAATTAAATGATATATAGACATATCTATGAGAGGCTCAAACATAAAACTGTTTACATGAATTAGTTCAGGAGTCATCATATTAACACGCTCTATAATACCATAATGAGCATCTCTCGGACAGACTTTTTTAAATAGACTTGTCCACCTCCCCGTTTGACTACCTGTTACAGCTAAATCTTCTTCACTTTTACCTTTTGCTATCATTTTGTCGTACATATAATTTTCCGCCAGGTGTCTTATGGCAATAGATAAGCACACTTTATTTTCAATTAGCACTTGATTAGGATTGGCTTCGGTTATGATGCTATCTGCGGTTTGCATAATCAAGTCGTAAATTTTATCTGTTGATTTAGGGCGTTTCATACCTTTACCTTGTGTAAAATCAGTCATAATATTTATCAACTGCTCAATTGTAATAGTTCGTGTATTTGCTTTTTTATGAAGGCATTCTGTTAATGTTTTGTAATCATCATTTTCCCCTTTAGTATATTCTATCAGATTTCTAACAAAAGGAATCATGCTTATAAATATTTTATCATCATTATCATGCTCGATAAAAGCATTAGTATATATATTACCTTTATACTGACCTTGGTTGATGATTACCTTTCCATTAGCTAAGCGTTCTGCCATCCATAGATTTGGTTGGAATAGACTAAGACGGGACGACAATGTTCTATAGAAATCATAGTTATGAGTCAACACGAGCATATAGAACTTATTGCTATTGTCTGCAGCAATGTCTTTAATATATTCTACTATCGCATATTTGTTTTGATAATCAAATGAATCAGCTATATCATCCATAACTAAAATTGTATCATGATCCATAGTCTTACGTGCTTCCATTTCAAAGAGAAATTGCAGGATAATGAAAGCGCGTTTTTCGCCTCGACTAAGGATTTTCTCCAGCACGTCTTTCTCCACAGTTGTTTCTGCACTTGAAGTTTCAACGTAAGAAAACTGTAGTTTCGCTGCTTCTTGTTTTAGTATAATATCCTTTTGATTGGCTATAGAAACTTTTATTGGTACATGAAAACGTGCATTATAAAGGGCTATAATTTGTTCCCATCTTTCTTGCTGCGAGCTGGCCTCTTCTAAGACTTGCTGTAGTGCCTCTTTATTTTCATTATAAACTTGTATATAAGCATCAAACAGAGGTTTTATCTCATTGTCTGATAAATACCCTAACCAAACTTTTTTTCGGAATACTTCGTAGTTGATGATTTCAGGTATCCATTCAGGATGATTGTTCAAAACAGATTTAAAACCTCTCAATTCGACATTTTTGTCAATTGCTTTTGTGATTTTATCAAAAGCTTTCTTTAAATTTTCATCCTTTAAAAGACGTTGTTGTTCACTATTAATAAGTTCTTGCAACTCTGTCTCGGACGATAATTCCGTATCGTCCTGAAGTACAATTTTATGATTAACACCGAAAAATGAACCATCAGAAACATACTGTTGTAATTGCGTAACATGATACGTTCCAAATGTATGACCGGCCACAGTTCGGAATAGTTTGGAATTCCCTAAAAGTCTATTGTAATTGTCGATATATATATTCAGGTTATCTTTATTAGATTCTATAAATTTCTTAACATTCTCTTTGGTGTCAAATACATCATTATACTTAAATTCAAACTTTGGTAAACCTGATTTGACTTCACTGTTTAAACGCTCAAGTATGCTAAAGATAGTGTCTGCATCATTTTGTTTGAAAGTACCGAATATCTCTTTTTCACAGTCGGAACTTAAAGAGGCACTTTTTAATTTACTTATGAGGAGTTCCTTCTTCTCTGACAATTGTTGATATATAGAATCATACCTGTTTTTTAATTCTGAGCTTGCAAGGAAATTCACAAACGACTTTGAACAATCAATATCATCATCTCCATTAACTACGAATATATTTTCCTTAGACACATCTAAACCGTCCACTTTTAGGATGAAACTCGATTTGTCTTTATCGTGTAGCTTGTCACATGGTTTCTCTTTGGACTGCCCTGATAAATAGCGCATAGTTTTAGCAAAAGATGTTTTCATTGAACCATTTGGAGCATAGATTAAATGTATTTGTTTACCAGGAGTAAACTTGAATTCTTGGTTGAGCTCCTTAATACCATAACAATTTCTCCAATCAATTTTTATTTTTTGTATCATAAATTGCAATAATAGGATTTTGTATTTATGTAAATATCTATTTGTTAACTGTATAATATGCCATTACATTTGTTAGTGAAAGATAGCTATGACTCATTTACTATCAACCACTTTTCTGTCTCGTCAAATGTAGTGTCAATAAAAGTATAATTAATCATCTTATGAGTATCTATCTGTCGATAATCCTCAAATAGCTTACGGCTGAAACGCAATTCGAATGCTAAACGCATATCATCTGTTATATCTTCACTTTCGGCTTGTTTTGCCTCTTTACTCGTTATGGTTCTTATACGGATAATTTCATATAAATCACGAACACCTTCACCTTTTATATAAGGTACAAAGTAATGAAGGTCATGCAATGAAATGGTTGTCGGGAACTTTGGTCCTGTATAGTACAAAATGGCATTACCGTCAAGGAAACTTTGTGTATATCCGGGTCGTGAACTATTTCCAACCAAACCTACAAGAAGGCGATTAGGCACTTGCAATAACGCGCCCTTCTGTGGTATCACTTTCGATATGGTTTCATGCGATTTATTTTGAATAAGTTCTTCTATGAATTGCTCTAAAAGCAATCGGTTATGTGTGTCCTTGGGACGAAGTGGGAATGCTCCAATATTTACCTCATCTATAGTCTTACGGAACTTAGATACGGCAACATCAGTAGGCTCACCATCACCTGGGAACAGGATATAACCACCTATCACTTCTTTTTTCAAAGCGTTTGATTGACAATCTTTATAATAGATGGCATCACGGTATCTATGCATTTGGTTGATTGCATCTTCGGGTGGAACATCTACTCCATTTTTATCCTTTCCATCAATACGATATTTCGCATCAAACAGGTAAGTCATTTTCATTCCTTCTTGCAAATCGTTTTTTGTAAGCTGCAATACAATATCCGGTTTTTGGGGAACAGTTGGTACTACTAGGTCAGTTATACCGACAGAATTATTTTCGCGTTCCGAACTTTTTGGATTATAGATTAGCTCCGCCAGTTCTACATCATCTTTTTTGAAAAGGATGCGCGAATGTTCTCCCTTGCCCAAATCCCATGTAAACAGACCATTCATTTCCATACGGTTTCTGTGGTCTATGTCTTCATTGGACAAATGCAGTTTTTCTTTTACTATATGGCTTACTTCTATAAAGCACCAAATTTCATAAAGCGTTGCTATATCTTTGGTCTGCAAGCGATATATGCCATCATTCAGTGAATAGGAGCGTTGAAGTAGATTCCATGTGCGATATACTTGACTATATCCGGTAGCTTTTTGCAGAACCAAACTCTCTTGATTCATTCCTTTGTAATTTCCTACAGTGCGGAAAAAGGAATTTCGTTGCAGATGTTTAAGTGCCGTTAATGTGGCTTGCATATCATCCTTCATCACATCGGAAGCATTCTTCACAGCTTCTATACGCTTCTTCAAGACTTCATATTTGTCAGCAATTTGTCCAAGAGCAAATTTCAGAAACCTGTTTTCCTGTGTATCGTTTGTCCATACATGTTCCTCTACACGGTATAAATGAGCGCAGTCATTTCTGTGTTCTGCCAATTCGTTTTCTATGTAAGAGGGAATAAATGTCAGCTTGTCAGCACGTTTGTAAGCATCCTTTCCATGTAGCCGATGCCGTGGGCGGTCAATGATATTTTTACAAGCCTTTATGAATTTCTGTTGTTCATTGGCAAATACGCTCCACCAGATTATTTCAGGGGTTTCTCCGTTTGTATCGGGCGAAAAACCATGAAAGGTTCTTCGCATATAATCAAGTGAAAGCATCCTGTATTCCTGTTCAATATCCTCGATAATAGTTCTCCAATGCTCGTGATAATTGAGTTTTGTGCTTAACACTTCAAAAGAGAAAACAAACTCACGGGTCTCTGCCCCTACTTGATATATGAACTGTATTTCACTGCGCCCAACCTCATTGCTATAGTTCAAGAAACCGGCTAATATCTGTCTGCGAAAAGTAAATTTCTCATTTTCATTTTGAAGAATGGAACCGAACTGTGCTTTTTTCACATAGTCCTTGAATTCAATCCAAATAGGATAATCGACATTATCAAAAAACACGGCAGGGGCTTGTTGGTTGTCCTCAATCGCAACTCTTTCTCCGATATGGTTGCTTAAAGTAACAGATGCTACTCCCTCTGACCAAGAGTAAGTAGAGTGTAAGCCTTCTTCTCCCACATTATTCTTAGCCTTGCGCCAAATATCATCGAACTTTGTACATTCGACAATCATTTCAAAATCCTGATGTCTTATGGTAAGCAGTTCCATCGTTTCTTGCAGATGTCTGATAGTTTTTAGCTCCAGAAACTTGTATAACCGGATGACAGTCGTCCTTGCATTTCTTTCAGTTTGGCTATGGAAATAGATTCTATTTTCTTATCTTCTCCAGTCAATACCAGCAACTGCGTTTCGATAGTGGTAATCAATTTTTCAAGAAGTGAATGCTTGACTTTTGTATCGTCTCCTTCAATACGCGACAATATTTTCATACTGGTTATTTCATCCAATGCTGTTGCTATGACTTCATCCTCACTGAACTCATTTCCGTTTTCATCCATGTTGTATGGCAAATTGTTTACCACATAAAGTAAGAATTCGTTTCGCGTACGGTAGGCGATTTTGAATGGTGTGCCATTGAGGACGTCATTCACAGCTTGTAAATAGGTCAATACCTTATTGCAGACTTCTTCGTTGTCTGCGTACACATCCACACCTTCTACGGCTGTACCGATCAGCATGTCGCTACTCAGTTTGCCAATTCGTTCGTACCTGCTGTCTAGACCAGCATACAAATCCACTTCATTCATTTCTATTGTCATAGCGCGGTCGAGTACCTTTCGGGAGAAAGAGAAGGTTGTTTCATCCATATTTACCGTACCCACTACAATTAGATTTTGTGGAATGGTGATGCCTTCTTCCAAAAAGCGATTCCTTAATGCTTCATTATCTCCTGTCAGTTCGGCAGTCAATACTCGATACCAATCTTCTGTGCTTTTCTTCAGTATAGGGTCTGTTACAATCGTACCGTCTTCACTGCTTTTACGAGATTCTATTATGCTGAGAAATTCCGCAAAGTATTGTTCCACAGGAGCAAGGTTCATCTCATCCAAGCAAAGGAAATAAGGAGTGTCCAGGTTTTCCCAAGCCCGTGTGATGAATCTTAAGAAATCGCCAATTACATATATGGGACTTCCGCTGACACGACTCACATATCCCATTAATTCCGTAGAGTCATGCCAATTAGGTTTTACCTGAATCATCTCAAAGTTTTTTGGCTTCTGAGCCTTGTATTCAGCGGAATTTTCGTACCAATATGCACGGGCTAGTTCACGGACAATACGGCTTTTACCTGTACCGGATATGCCAGCTAACAAAAGGAAAGGCTTGGTCTTGATGGCGGTAATGATGTCTATATATTTATATACTCGCTCGTCTGTTGAACTCTTATTGGTAGATAGATATTCAAGTAATTCTTTTGTTAAAGGTGTTATTTCTCCTGCTGTGTGAGGATGTGTCGGAATCCATACCAAATGTTTTCTTCCTTTGGAAAAATGAGTATAAAATTCCGATGTGTGAGCAAATAAGCCCTCCCATGCAGAACGGGCACTTCCTGAACCATTCCAAACAGATTCTATAAGTAAAGGCTTGTTTTCAACAACCTTATTTACAAACATGCGGAGATTTTCCGTTGTTATATTGGCACTTTTTGTAGAACCTTTTTCCGTATCAACTTTTGTTGCTGATATGTATTTTTCAACATGATCAACACTGTCAAGCTGGATTTTGTTTGTTCCAGCTTTTACATAATCCAAATTAACCCCTTTGGGTAATTCATCGATTAAGTTTAAGAAGTGTTCTAAAGTCAAAGCCATAAACTAATTATTTATGTGATTAATATAGTCATTAATAGAGTTTGCTATGCCGTTAGCTAAAACGAAAGGAACTCCGTTCCCAACTGTTTTAAAGGCATCTGTTAGTGATACATCTTGTGGTAGAATAAAATTTGCGGGCAATGATTGAATAGCCAATGATTCCGCTACAGATATTCTTCGAGGCAGGAAAGGATGTATATGAACCTCATTATTCCCATAAGCGGCTGTTGGTGAATATCGCCATCTGTGTAGGCGTTTATAACATTTCTTTTCCACATCGCCTTCTTCTTTTGTCCTAAATCTTACGATTCCCGCACGTGGTTGGAAATACATATTGGCATTGGGATGATGTGTCACATCATTTTCCGTCCACCAATGTTGTATGGTCAAGTCTTCTATAATACCATTAGGCATAAGCATAGGAGTATTTTCTTGATAGGGAGATTTATTGGGCCAGGGAAGATTCTTTATTTCTTTCAAGTTATATCTTTTATGCGCTTCCCAAGGAAAATTCATTAAGACCCCGTTATCCGCTTGAAGATGTAGCCTATTAACAGCATCTTGGTGAAATCCTATTAATATAATTCTATCTCTATCTTGTGCCGCTCCAAATTCCAAGGAGTTGACAAGTTGTTCTGTTAGAGAATATCCATGTACTCTAAATTGCTGTTTCAATTCTTCAAAAAACTGTCTATGTCTTGCAGTTCTATATAGTCCTTTAACATTTTCAAAAAGGAAAAAATCCGGGAGTGCTGTACAAATTAGTTGCGCATACGTTCCAGATAGCTTACCATTTTCTCCATCACGTCCTCTATTTTTTCCTGCTACAGAAAAATCGGGACATGGAGGGCCTCCAATAAAACCGGTAAGTTCTTCTTCTTTCGATTCTTCTACCCAATCTATAAGTCTTTGAAGCCTGTCTCCATGCTCTCCATCAATATATTCAGTTATATCTTCTATATGATGACCGTATTTGGGTTCCTGCAATCCCATATTTTGTCTTGCATAACGATAAATACGATCAAAAGCTTCGTGAAATTCATTTACGAAAACAATATTATAATCACCTTGTAATTCGAATCCTAAATCCAAAAAACCAGCACCTGCAAAAAATGAAAATATGTTCATTAGTTATTTTATTCTTTTATTGACCAAAGTAAATCTTTCACATCTACATCTAAACATTCAGCAATCTTGACCAATGTTTCCAAGTTCGGCTGCATGGTGTTAGTACACCATTTCGAAACAGTCCCCGGATCTTTTCCCAACTGCTCTGCTAGCCATTTATTGGTGCGTTTCTTTTCTGCAAGAACCACCTTTAAACGATTTATGTCTTTATTCATACGTTCTATGACATGTTTTAAATACAAAGGTAATCATTATAATCGAGACTTTTTTCTATTCATAATAGTTTTCTAACAAATATGTGTTGAAAAGCAACTTTATATTGGAATATACTTCAATGATGTATGTTGGAAAATTTACTTAGATTGATTTTCCTTTTCCCTTCTTTCCTTAACTTTTTCCAATCCCGGCATCTTTTTAGCCAATGCACTTTCTCCAGCAGGAAAATAGAGAGGAAAGACTTGAAATAAGAAACTGACAATGTCATTGCGCTTCTTGCCCATGTTGAAAAAAGCAGAGCAGATAAAATACATAAGCTCTTGTTGGCTACAAGTGTCTTGTTGTATGACTATTGAAGGAGCTACTATTAGGTCATGTTCTGCAAATGCGTAAGCGCTTGCAAGAATGGATTTCTGTTCTTCTTCAGTGAACATTTTGATTTTTTCAGCTAACCATTCAAGTTCTTCTCTTTGAAGTGCTTGTTGTTTTTCATTTTGGTGTTCCAGTAAAATAGATACTTTTTCTTGTTCTTTTTCTGTTAAGGCATTTTCCAGTGCCTGGTTTTTTCGTTTAAGAACGTTGAATTTCAGCAAAGCAGCAATGTACATACAGAAATATCCTACTGCAATATCGAATATTAGGACAAGCAGATAATTGTTACTTGAGTTTTGTGTGTCACCAGCCATATACTCACTAATAGGGATAACAGCTAATAGCATAATAATGGCTATTGCATAAAGTACTCTGTATCGTGTTTTATGGTTTACCTGCGGTAAAGAGGCAAACAAAAAGGCGATAATCAAAACGGCAATTATTGCACCGAGTGGTATGAAAGGTGTTCCCATAGGTTTATTGCTCAGTTTGAGGATTAATAACAATACGCCAATAGCCAGCCTTATCAGAACCTTCATGAGCCAAAATTCCCATATCCCTAAGGCTCTTGATGTTTTTCTCTATAGCGCGTTTAGTTACACCAACCTTATTAGCCATATTATCGGCTGTGATTGATGGGTCGGAAATAACAAGATCAATAATTTTTTGTGCGGTTTTATTGATCTTCTTCGGCGTTTTCGATGTGTTTCCTAACTTATCTGCATTTACACCGAACTTTTCGACCGAACTTTCTTCGTTTACACCGAACTTTTCGACCGAACCATTTACTCTGTCGGCTACTTCCTCAACAGGTATTTTTCCGTTCTCACCCCAGTTCAAATTATAGAACGTGGTGTAGAAAGAAGTCGCTTCCGTTTGATATTGTGGTTCTTTGCCAGGCAGGAAATTGGGCAGTTTCTCTGTGAGTTCCCGCATTTTTCGTAAACCAGAGCCACGTTTCTCCATATAGTCCAATTGCGTAAACATATCCGCAATAACAGGGTTACGACGCATGGACGGCACTTTGTATATGTCACGGTCTTGGATTTGCGTACCGTCAAGCATCGCACCGGGTGATACTAATTCTACTCGGTCATCATAGATGTCAATGTGTACTTCACCACCCATAACGGTATAATCTCTATGAATAAGGTGATTTACCAATCCTTCAAAGATGGCACGGTCAGAGTAGTCGGGTAGATTAAGGCGATAGTTGGGCATCTTCACCCAGCCACTCATAGTATAGTTCTTGAAGAAGTCCATACCATATTTTAAGAGCAACACAAGATTAGCCCGATGTTCCACGGAACTGATAGCATCATCCTTGTAGAGTCCCGTCCAACGGGTACAGAAGATGCGAGATTGGAATACGGTGCAATTATCTACAAACAATAGTCCGGCATTGGTTAGTTTACCGTCAGGAGTAACCAGTCCGAATGATTCCAAATATTTGTCATTCCATTCCTGATGAGTTTGCTCATGGAAAGTATTGGCAAGGATGATGAAAGAATGTTTGCTGGCATTCACTTGGGTAGGCAATGAATCCCATGTCATGTGTGTGCCTTTCAACACCAATGAAAGAAGTTGTTGCGAATTGCACTCCACGCTTTCATTGCCAACTCGTACATATGCGGTACGTGTTCCATCTTGATAATAATAATAAGGTGTAAGTGTTCCAGCTTTTACTTTCACTTCAAGTAAGGTATGTCCTTCGTGCTCTATCGGAATAAGTTGAACTTCCGGCACAGGGTCAAGTCGTGCCTTTATCATTTCACTGATAAAATCAGCATCGGCTTGTGGATTCTCCAAACCAACAATTACTCCGTCATCGTTCACTCCATAGAACAAACTGCCACCATCCGTATTGGCAAAAGCCGACACGGATTTGAGCCACGACTTTACTTTCTTGCGTTCCAACATTTCTTTGAAATCGTAAGCTGAGCATTCCGCTATCAATGTATTGGTATGTATCTGCATAGTTTCCTTATTGTAGTTTGGGTATAATCTCCCAATATGATGTACAAACATACGAAAAATCTCAGGAATAAATGAATAAAAAGGGAGAAATGGCACTGAATGGCTTATTAATAAAGCGTTTGCGGTGACAGACGAAGCCACGGAGAAAAAGGTAAAACGCAAAGAAAAGTGGAATACAGAAGCAGTTAGGTTTTCAAATCATTACCCGCCCGAAGGTCAGTTTTAACAGTTACCGTGACGATTGCTCCGCCTCGCTTAGGTTTGTCTATTAAGGTCTAACTCGTTGATTATTAGTTTTGAAATAGAAAACGAGTATGAGCAGAAGCACATTCAAGGTACTGTTCTATGCGAACGGCAGCAAAGAGAAAAAAGGAATTGTCCCTATCATAAGAAGGGTAACAATTAATGGAACTGTATCGCAGTTCAGTTGCAATGTAACATCCCGAAAGAACTTTGGATGCTAAAGGGAACAAGGCTAAAGGGAAATGCAAGGAAGCCAGAGAGATTAATCTTGTCTTGGATAATATCAAGGCACAAATCATCAAGCACTACTAGTGCATATCCGACCGTGAAGCGTATATAACCTCAGAAATGGGCAATGCCTATCAAGGTATGGGTAGCGACTATGAAACACTGCTCAAAGCCTTCGATAAAGATTGCGCCAACTTCATGAAACGAGCGGGTAAAGACCGCACCATTAGAATGTACAAGGTAATGCTAAGGGCAAGAAATAATGTCGCAGCTTTCATCAAGGCATTCTATAAGCGAAATGATATGGTCATGTTGGAACTTACGCCTGACTTTATCAAGGAGTTTGCTGCTTATCTTACAACCGAACATAATTTGAAGAACGCCACGATATGGCTCAACTATATGTGGCTGAAAAGTGTGGTGATGCGTGCGCATTATAACGGGCTGATACCGAGAAATCCGTTTGCAGAGTTCCATATCAGTCTGAACGTAAAAGAACGTGAGTATCTGACAGAAGATGAGATAAAGGTCATCATGACACATGAGTTTGAAATCCATCGCTTGCATTTGTTCGAGACTTATTCGTGTTTGCCTGCTTCACTGCACTCAGTTTCGTGGATATGAAAGAACTGACAACGGATGAAATCATAGAGGTGAACGGCGAGAAATGGATAGTTGGCAACCGACAATGAACGGATTTTGCATAAGTGTGGAAATCAAGCCTGTAAAACTCAACATTCGGTTTTGGAAGTACAACGATGGGGTAGATGGATTTCCTGATTGGTGCATCATTCTTGTGTATTGCAGATTTACTAAAAAAGTGTGTGTCGTTTCAATAAAATAAAGAAAATCATTTTTTAGAGGGAATATCTAAAAACATTTAAAAAAATTGCTTTGGTAAAAATATTCTTATAAGAATGATATGTGAGCTAAAAACTCAATTACTTAAATATATAGCAATGTTGTTTATTGAAAATAATTATCTTTGCAAACAAACATATCAATCATTCATTATGGATACTATATCAGTAGGAATAAATCAAACAGGTAATGAACAATTTGTTACTTGGATAATAATTGCTGTAGTTTTTATATTTATTATCATACTTTTTCTGCTTAAAATAATCAAGGAGAGAAGAAATAAGGTAGAAGGTGATGGGATTATTCAATCATCCTCAAATGTGTCAAAAGAAAAACCGATACAGATATCTGTTCCAAAACCTTGTCTCGGTAACAAATTAAGTGAAGATTTAGTACAATTATCATCTCAAATTAAAAAGTCGAAAGAAATTGTTAAATCGGAAATTATTCCGTTTGCTAATGAATTAAAAAATAATTCAAGAGAAACATCATTTTCAATTGTAAAAGAGAAGGATGTAAATGCCCCATCGATAATGTCTTCAATGGCTCTTGAGCTTATTGCAAAAGAAGATTACTCTAAATTTTCAAAACCTAAATATATAGGTTACAATCCTATAAATATATTTACGCAAACAGAACCTTTAAACTATCCGTATGTCATAATGCCTTCAAAATCTGGCTGCGTAATCAAATTTCCTCAAAAAGGAAGGACTGGTAGAAAAGGATATAAAGAAGATGATTTCTTGCAATACATACGAAAATATTTTAAGGAAACTTTTAAAATTTATGATGACCGATATGTACTAACTAAAAAGAATCGATATGAACCTGATATTTCGCTTTTGAATGAAAAAGACGGGATCAATATTTTTCTTGATATAGAGATAGATGAACCTTATGAGGGAATCAATGATATAAAAAATAGGAAACCAACGCATTTTCGATTTGCTGATATAAATCGAAATAATGAATTTAAAAATAGAGGATGGATTGTCATACGTTTTGCAGAAATACAAATACATCAAAATCCAGATGGATGTTGCCGTTTTATCGCAGATGTCATTAAAAGCATTTATCCACAATTTAATATACCTTTAGGCCTAGTGGTGACTAAACGTATAGAACCAGTTCTGCAATGGACAAAAGAACTTGCTTTAAATTGGTCAGCTCAAAACTACAGAGAACAATATTTGGGTATTGGACAGTTTGGTTATATACCGATAATACAAGAAACTGATTTTGCACTTATCCAAGACGAAGAGGTCGAAAAAGAGGTTGTTGATGATAAACCTATTGCTTTGTCAGAAAAAAATAGCATTTCTACGCTTTCACAAAATATTATAGATATAGCAATTCGAACAAATAAATATATTGTATTCCAATATGAAAAAGATAAGACTATAGTCAAACCTACCAAATACAAAGAAAATGCTATTGCTGGATATTGTTATGTAAAAAATATGATTCGTAGTTTTGATATATCAAAGATGGAAGATATTCATCTGAAAAGCAGATATTACACATTAAGGTTGTCAGCTAGTGAATTAGGAATTCAGACCGTGGCTAATATGATGAATATTATAATCCCTAATCATAAATATGTCAGAATGGAATATACGAAACCAGCTCGAAGTTTTGTTACTATGGATCCTGAAACAAACAAGTTGATTCAAATGCAAACAAAAGCTGAAACCAGTATTCGTACTATCAGTGATATACAACTTGATACTGAAGGTTGGGGCGAAAACTATATTCGAGCTTATTGCCATAAAAGAGAGGAGGGACGAACATTTTATTTTGGACGAATTAGTCTTTTGGAGATTTTAGATTTATAAATAGCAAGCTTGTCATAATACATCATTCACAAATAGAATAAAGGGGATAGTTTTCTGTTCTTTTTTGATTTTTATGCGTTTACATCTCGTTATTTATGGATAAAAATCGTACTTTTGTGTGCAAGAGCGTGTGTTGCTTATGGATGCTTATTTTCGGATTTGCACTATATTTGCAACACGTTCACGCAAGTTGCTCATACAGAGATGCTGTTGACTTTGAGGAAGTGAAGTAAAATCGATTGATAAACGATTAGAATATTAAAAGAATGAGCTGTAGGGCAATGACCTACGGCTCTTTCTGCGTTTTGAGGGTGTTGGCTTGTTATGATATGTTTATCGATATTTGCCTTATATTTGGCACGTATTTGGCACGCGTCTTAATTGGTGAAATTATACGTTACTCCCCAATACTTGGGGACGTGTGGTCAAAGAACTGTCAAACAAGACGATGTACTCCTGGATTAGCCAGTCACTTATGTGCGAAGTCTGCAAGGTGTTGGATGAAACGAATATACCTATATCACAGATAGCCGAAGAACTGAATTTCTCGGACCAGGCCGTACTGAGCAAATTCTTTAAAAGATACAAAGGGGGTTCACCTCTGAATTACCGAAACAGATAACGGGCAAAGGCAACCCCCTCTGAAGAAACCTTATTGGCGTAAATTCCTGAACTCCGTAGCGGCATCAAAACAGGGACATTCTTCCAGCCAGGATTCCGGTTCTACCTGTGAGTTGGCATCCGCCATTTGAGGTAAATCGCGATGTCCGCAGATGTGGCATAGCGGGAAATCAATGAGAAGCGTCCTGAGTAAGACTGTCAGGGAGTGCTTTTGCCATTCGGTGCGTGTATCTTTGGGGACTCCATGACAATTGAGTCCACCCTCATAGCATATTGCAATACTATTAATATTGTGACCTCTCGCATGCGCCCCAGGCTTCCGAATGTGGCGTGTGCTTTTTATATCCCCGTTCTTCCGGATATAATAATGGTAGCCGATACCATTTAACCCACGTTGCCGGTGCGACTTTTCTAACTCCATTTCTGTTAACGTATCATTTTCCTTTGTTGCGGAACAATGAATGACTATCAGATGAATTGTTCTCATAGCTGTTAAATGTTTTGTAAGGTGAATACTTTGTCTATTCATCGCAAGAGAACAATAGGTTTGAATCAATGTTCGCATATGCAAATGATTAGTGGCTGTTTTTGTATTCTTTCACTATTGGGCGGTTAGATGAGGTTTGTTGGAAATATTTCCTTTCAGAAACATTTTCCTTATTTTTTCTTCGTAAATTGATAGGGTTTTTCAGTTCTGGGCAATCTTATATGTAGAAGACAAGAATTGTTCACCTTTAAAATCATACGAAGATGAAAAAGTTAGTTGGAATTACATTTGGGTGGTTGATGGCATTTTTGCTATTGGACGTTTCACCTCTATGGGCACAGGACGAAGTTGAAAGCTATTTCACTGTCACAGGGATAGTGAAGAATAAGGATAACAAGAGGAAGCTGGAAAATGTGAATGTGTCTGTTCCCGGTACGAATATCGGAACCGTTACGAATGCGGACGGTGTGTTCTCTTTGAAGATTAAGGATGCGGAAGTCGTTCGTGGACTGGAAGTTTCCCATATCGGATATCTTAATACTCAAATCTCCCTGAAAGAAAATAGAGATGTAGCCGATCTGACAATCTGGATGCTGCCGGCTCCTAATATGCTGAATGAGATTGTCATCTTCGGCAATAACGCCCGCGGGCTTGTGGAAGAGGCTATCAAGAAAATCCCGGCGAACTATGCCGTGGACAAAAATCTGCTGACCGCATTCTATCGGGAGACCGTACAGAAGAGGCGCCGTTACATCAGTGTGTCGGAAGCTGTCATAGATGTCTCTAAAACGGCATACAGTGACCGTGAACCGTCAAATGATAAGGTGCAGTTGCAGAAGGGCCGTCGGCTGTTGAGTCAGAAGACGGGCGATACACTGGCTGTTAAGGTAGTGGGCGGGCCTAATCTCTCCATCTATCTGGATATTGTGAAGAATGGGGATGCATTGCTGAGCATGGAAAACCTGAATTACTATGATTTTCGCATAGAGGAACCCGTGAATCTGGACAACCGCATGCAGTACGTGGTCAGTTTCCGCCCCAGAGTCAGCCTGATGTATGCGCTGTTCTACGGAAAAATCTATATTGATTTTGAGAAACTGGCATTCACCCGTGCGGAGTTTTCATTGGATATGCAGAACAGGGTGAAGGCGGTGGAGGCTATTCTCCATAAGAAACCTCTCGGGTTGCGGTTCAGACCACAGGAAGTCTCTTACCTGGTGACGTATAAGGAAAAGGATGGACGGACATATCTGAATTATATCCGGAATGAAATACGTTTCAAGTGCGACTGGAAAAAGCGTTTGTTCTCTTCGAGCTACACGGCATTCTCCGAAATGGTGGTGACGGACAGGAAAGAGAGTAACTTCGCAGCCATTCCCAGCAAGAAAGCGTTCAAGGAAAAGCAAGTATTCTATGATATGGTAGACGAATACTGGAACGAAGACTTCTGGAAAGCATACAACATTATTGAACCTACGGAGTCTCTGGAGCATGCAGTGAGCAAATTGAAAAAGCAATCACGTTAGATTTCAGATAGTTTTGCTTATATTTGGAGACCACAATAATTCCGGGATATGCTGAATGAACTATTCATACTGACTAAAGTAAAAGAGGGCGATATAAAGGCGTTTGAGGAAATCTTCCGCCGTTACTATTCCCCTCTTTGCTGGTATGCCGCAGGCATTACGGGAGAGATGGAGGCGGCTGAGGAAATTGTGGAAGAATTGTTTTACGTCTTTTGGAAAGACCGGGAACACTTGCAGATTTTCCAGTCCGTAAAAAGCTATCTGTACAAGGCCGTGCGCAATGAGGCTCTTCAATACTGCCAGCACAAGGAGGTCAAGGAGCGGTATCGGGAGTATGTATTGGCAAGTGATGCCACTGCTCAGCAGGCGTCCGATCCTCATCGGCAGTTGGAGTATGAAGAGTTGCAGGGGCTGATTCGTCACACCCTCGATAAACTGCCCGGACGGAGACTGCGGATTTTTGAAATGCACCGCATGGAGGGAAAGAAATATACGGAGATTGCCTCGCTGCTCTCTCTGTCCGTCAAGACGGTAGAGGCTGAGATGACGAAAGCGCTCCGGACCTTACGAAATGAAATTGATAACTATATTCTTACGAGATGATTGAAGTGAATAAAAATAGGACGAAGACGGATGAGGCATGGGAACGTTTGTATGCCCGTTTGGATGAAGACCACCTGTTGGCAGAGGCAGGGCGGGGACGGGCAGTGCGCCGCACGCTTCTCCTGAAATGGGGAACGATGGCGGCTGCCGTGATTGCGGGTTTTGTCTGGCTGGCGTCCGCCTTGTGGTTTGTGCCGGGAAGTGGGGATGTAGATTTGAATCTGGTGACACAAGAGAACCGGGAGTCGTCTACACTGGTCACTACCCTTGAAGACGGCTCGGTTGTTTATCTGGCACAGGAAAGCACTTTACAGTATCCCGAACATTTTGCTACGGACAAAAGAATGGTCAACCTGCAGGGAGAAGCCTTTTTTGATGTGGCTAAAAAGCAGGCGCAAGCTTTCCTTATTGAAACAGAGAAGGTGCGGATAGAGGTCCTGGGCACGGCTTTCAATGTCCGTAGTCACGAGGATGGCCCCTTCAAACTGTCCGTACAGCGGGGCAAGGTGAAGGTTTCTATGAAGCAAGGCGGGCAAAGCGTGTTTGTGAATGCAGGAGAAACAGTGACGTTACAGGCGCAACAGTTGCAGTTGAGCGAGACGACAGATTTCGATGCATTCGGGCGCTATACCCGGAATATACGTTTCAAGGACGAGTGTCTGGAAGATGTCCTGCGAGTAGTAAATGCGGAAGCTTCTGCCTTGCAGATAAAGGCCGGTTCGTCAGCTTTAGGAAAACGGAAGCTGACTATCGAATTTGAAGACAGTTCGCCCGAAGCGGTGGCTGAACTGATTTGTTGGGCACTTACTCTGAAGTGTTCCCGCGAAGGTGATAAATTGATTTTGTCCGAACGATAGATTCTAATTTGTAAAACTATGAAACAGCACCGTTTCCCCGTCATCCTTTTGGGACTGCTTTTCATCATCGGCAACATGAAAGCGGATGGGGGAGATGTGCTGGAACGTGTCATCAGGTTGCCACGGATGAAAGGGACGGTATATGCCTTGCTGGGGAAAGTTTCGGAGCAGTCCGGATATCTTTTTGTCTATGACAGCAAGGTGGTGAATAATGATGCCGTAGTGAAGACGAAGGGGCAGAAATGTACCGTCCGGCAGGCCATTTATGAAATAATAGGCAACAAAGCATTGGAGCTGAAAGTGATAGGACAGCATATCCTGATTCTGCCTCCTGCTGAAAGGGTTGTAAGGACAGAAAAGCCCCCGGTGGTTATTCAATTTGCTTTCTCCACTATCACCGGTGTTTTGCGGGATAAGGAAACGGGTGAACCTGTGCCCAATGCGTCAGTCATAATTCAAGGAACTTCAATAGGTAATGTTTCAAATAAAGACGGGGAGTTCCGGCTTCATTTGCCGGACTCCCTGAAAAGCAGCAACCTTTCTTTTTCCCATCTGGGATATATGGCGCAAAGCATTGAGGCGGCTACGTTGGTTGGCCGCGACAATGTGTTGAATCTGGAACCTAAGGTGGTTCCTTTGCAGGAAGTATTGATAAGGCTGGTGGAACCCAAGAAACTGTTGCGGGAAATGCTGGAACGCCGCGAGGAAAACTATTCATTGGACCCCGTCTATCTGACCACGTTCTATCGTGAGGGAGTCCAGTTGAAGAATAAATTCCAAAGTCTGACGGAAGCTGTATTCAAGGTCTACAAAACTTCTTTGAAGGAGAAAAATGCTTTCGACCAGGTGAAACTCTTGAAGATGAGCCGGATTGACAACCGGGAAAGTACGGATAGCCTGGTAGCTAAGATAAGGGCCGGCATCCAGGCTTGCCTACAACTGGACATAATGAAAGATTTGCCGGACTTCTTCTCTGTTGACGCAGTGGACAATCCCTATGTATATACCTCCGGTGACATCGCTTTTATAGACGACCGTTGCGTCAATGTGGTTTATTTTGAGCAAAGGCACACAGTCAAGGAGCCGCTTTATTGTGGAGCGCTGTACATCGACTCGGAAAATGGAGCTTTGGTGCAGGCACGCATCGAGATGCAGCCTAAACACATCAAGAAAGCTACACGTATTTTTGTGGTCCGCCAGGCGCCCAAAGTAAACCTTACAGCTCAGAAGATAGTATATACCATCTCTTACAAGCCCTGGAACGGGACTTATTATATTCATCATATCCGTGGTGACCAGTACTTCAGGATGAAACGGAAACGTGCTTTCTTCAGTAATCCTATCCTGCATACCTGGTTCGAGATGGTGACGTGCAGGGTTGATAATGAGAACGTGGTGCGTTTTCCGCGTGCCGAAAGGCTGCCGACACGTACGGTTCTTGCCGAAGAAGAATACAAATATGATAAAGACTTCTGGGAGGACTTCAATGTCATTCCATTGGAGGAAGGACTCAGCAAGATTATAGAGCAGGTAGCGTTAAAGATAGAAAAAATAGGCCCGCAGGAGGAATAAGATTATACGGATAGTTGTAATTTTGCAGCCGGAATCAATAAGTATTAGTATAAAAAATGGAATTGCCTAAAGACCCGATGATGCTTTTCAGCTTCATCAACATGAAACTGCGTGATTGTTATTCTTCGCTGGACGAACTTTGCGATGATATGAATGTCAGTAAGGAAATGATTGTAGGACTGTTGCAGTCCGTCGGATTTGAATATAGCGCCGAACATAATAAGTTCTGGTAATTCCCGGTGATTATTTCTTCTTCCGGTGCTCTTTTTTCAGATAGAAGTTGAATCCGGCATATACTTGCAGTGTACCGAATCCGTTGTTCAGTGAGAAATTATCCCGATAGTAATCGTACGTTCTGCCCAGAAACGAGGTACCGACAAAGTATTTACTGTTGTTGTACACCACACCTGCCCGCAATATAAAGTCTATATTGAAGTTTTTGTACCAGTCACTTGGCTCTTCTGCCTCCTTTTCAATGCGTGAGGTCTTATAGGCGACTGCCGGACTGAGTGACAGGCAAGCAAGGCAGTTGCGTGCGAACACCCAGTTGTAAGCATAACCGAAGTTGAGGCTGATGTTCGTGTATTTTATATGTCTTACTTTCATGCCGGCATTCATCGTCTCCAGGATGACTTCGGGCAACTTTGTGTAATCGAACTTCAGATTGTGCGTAGACACGGAGAGTCCGGCTATGAGTGAACCCGCATTCCGGCGTTGATTGGTGGACTGGCTGAAAGCAGCCGGATAGGAGAAACGGCGGTTATTGAAGATATAGTATAGATTCAGTCCCTTCATATTCACTTTCAAGCCGTTGAAGTCCTCCGAGTAATTGGACGGGATGCGGTCGGAAAATCCTGTCACATTGTGTATCTTGTAGTCGTTTCCAGTACGGCGGTAGAATATATCTACCCCTAATTTAGAACTATAAAGGCTGAGATCGAACTCCGTCCCTCTGTTTTTTCCGCTTTTCTTTCCGATGAGTCCGTCCGTATCGACAGACCATCCTAAGAATATCCAGCGCCATCCGAAGTAAGCGCCTATCTTGTTATGAGGGTTGGGTGTGAAGCGGAGTCGCTGGGGTTCGGGAGTACCCGTGCCTACAGAGTAATACTCGTAGTTCGTGAAGTGGTCCAGCATTAAGGCGTAGTTGTAACGGTTGGGGCTTATGTAGGTGGTGTCGAAGTCATTAAAGTTGAGGAACTTCTTTATAGCTTTCATAAAGCCTCCCTGTTGCTTGCCGGTGGTGAGGCTATCATGCATGATGGAGTCATTCCTCTCATTTTGCGCAAACAAAGCGAGAGGTAGCACTATGCACAACCAGAAGATAACTCCTTTCAACATCAACCTTATTTTAAATGAATACTTCGCATCTTTATACTATAAACAAAGTAAAAGGAAAAAAGTGCAATCGTTCTATTTGCGAATTTAACAATTCTTTTGCATATATCCAATAATCTTGCAGTTTAGTTTCATCTTAGTTTTTGCTCATGTTAATTTTTAACACAACGGACTTGAGAAGTTAACAAGGTCATCAGACTTATTAAACCATGTTATAAAAACGCCTGTCCGGAGCTGAAAATTTGGAGATATCCCCAAAGTCCGTATCTTTGCAATGTGTTTTTCATAGTATTAGATTTAAGGTTAACAAAAAGATTGGCTGTCTGGGATAGATAGCCTTTTTTTATGGCATATTGCGGACTCGTCCATAGTCCATCCGTTACATATCAGGCACCTTAATCTTCTCTGGATTTTCTTCCTTGAACTTCTTGAAATCGTTGTCTATCAAATCCCTTAAATCTTTAAGGAATTCTTCGCTGCATTCTTCTTTTGCCAGCGCATAATAGTATTCTAAAGTCTGTAATGCGAACTTGTCTTTTCCGATCAGTGCAAATGCGGGAATTTCATTTTTAACCGCATTGCGTACTAATACTGCTTGGTCTCTCATAATGAACTGTTTTTTCTGCAAATATACGTTATGCTATTGTTATTCTGTTCATAATTGTATAAAAAGGAATCAAATGATAATTTAGCGCAGCCCAAGCCTGAAAGGCTTTCATCTTATAGCCCGGGGCAACGCCCCGGGAATGAATTGTACCCCACAATCTTACGCCCTGTAAGGGCAAAAGCCAGTGTGTACTGTTATGCCCTTACAGGGCGCAGGGATAAACATTACTCAATTCCCAGGGCGTTGCCCTGGGCTATAAGATAAAAGGCTTTCAGCCTTGAGCTGCGCAATGAATGCCTGCTCTGTTCAAATCCCTACAGAAAGAAACAAAAGTGATTAGTAATAAGCAGGTCATTCAATCGAGTTTTTTCAATATTTGTCAGCACTTCAGCACTAATAGCCTTCAAACCCTTTGCCTGTTGGGGTTTGAAGGCAGTGACGACAATGTGCTTATAAGTGACGACAAACGTTTTGTCAGCACTGATTTCCAAACCACTTCCGAGCACACACTGCTGTAAATCAGAAAAATAACCCGCATTTTGCAACTATGTGACAATCCCCCTATATTGTGCATAAAAGGACTTTTCTAATGATATTTATCGCAGTGGGAACCCATATTACAATATATTTCAATTACCAAGATGAGTGTTGATAGTCAGCTATCGTCACTTCATCTCCCTTACTAAATGATTTAGCGTTACTGCAAGACAGGTGCAGCGTTACTGCAAAGCACATGCAGCATCACTGCAAAGCATATGCAGTATTACTGCAAGCTATATGCAACGTCACTGCAAACTATAAGCAGCAACGTTGCAACACAGTTGCAATACTACATTACTTATTATAAAGCAATGCAAAGTAAAGAAGCAAGGCCTGTATAATGTGCAAAAATACTTCAAATAGAAGTAATGTATTCTGCTTTATTTTTAACCACTCTTTTAATAAATGCAAAAAGTGAACTTTCCGATTTAACTTCGTCTCTTTTTATGTTTCTAACCTAACAAAGCTAAGAAACAGAATTGATGATAAACGAGGATAAGATCCGGCAGGTATATGCTTCCGATCCCAAGACGGGTTTTAAAATGCTGATGGACAACTTCCAGGAACCTATATACTATTATATACGGCGTTTGGTGGTGTCGCATGAGGATGCAGAAGATGTTCTTCAGGAAGTCTTCATCCGGGTATATCGCGGTTGGGAGCAGTTTCGTGGCGAAAGCTCATTGAGTACCTGGATTTACAGGATTGCGACAAACGAAAGCCTGCGCCTGCTGAACACACGGAAGAATGAAGAAGCCATTCCGTCGGAAGAAGTACAGGAAGAACTGATTGGCAAACTGAAAGCCTCTGACTACATTGATTATGAAAATGAGTTGGCGGTCAAGTTTCAGGAAGCCATACTGAGTTTGCCCGAAAAACAACGGTTGATATTCAACCTGCGCTATTACGATGAGCTTGATTATGAAGAAATCAGCCGCATACTGGATAGCAAGGTCGATACTCTCAAAGTGAATTATCACTATGCGAAAGAAAAAATAAAAGAATACATCTTAAACAGATAAGAACGATGGATAAAGAATTTGATTTTGATGATATAGGTAAAAAAACGCCTTACCGCACTCCTGATAATTTCTTTGAGGATATGCAGCAAAAGGTGATGGAACGCACATATGGAGGGCAGCGCCGGAAGCATCGCCTGCAAATATTGTTCTCTGCTGCGATAGCGGCAGCGGCGGTGTTGGCCGGAGTATTGTTTATCCCGTCTTATTTCCACACAGGAGATGTTACTAACGGAGCTTCGGATATGCTGGCTGTAGAAAGGAGTAGTAGCGATCCGGCGGATAAATGGATTTACGAATTGTCGGATGAGGAGTTGGAAGAGCTCGTCAACTTTTCTGAAAATGATATATTTTTGAATTAGGTATTAATTAAAACAAGAAATTTATGAAAACAAGGTTTATTTATGTACTTTTGGCTGTTCTTTTGATGGGTAGCCAGACGATTTCTGCACAGAACAAGGATAATAAGGATAACAAACAACGCCCTACGCCCGAACAGATGATGCAGAGACAGACAAATCTGATGGTGAAAACGTTGATGCTGGATGATGCTACGGCAGCTAAGTTCACTCCGGTTTACGAGAATTATCTGAAAGAATTGCGTGAATGCCGGATGATGAACCGCAAAGGCCGGATGAGGAATAACAATGCGGAAGCCAAACAAACTCCGAAGCCTGTGCCGACGGATGCGGAAATAGAAAAGCAGATCAAGGACCAGTTTGCTCAGAGCCGTAAGATACTGGACGTTCGCGAAAAGTATTACAATGAGTTCCGCAAGATTCTGGCTCCCAAACAAATCATGAAGATTTATCAGACGGAGAAGAACAATGCGAATAAATTTAGAAAAGAATTTGACAGGAGAAAAGGCCAGAAGCACGGACAAGGAAAAAGACCGGTAGCGGGAAGACCAGCTCCAAATAGTAAGTAACATTTTCATTAACCCTACTTGAGAAACACGAATGGAGTATGGCAGGCGTATATATCTGACTTTCCAAAGCGTATTATTATATGTTATTCTGTTGTGGTCGGGTATGACTGCTAATGCGCAATCCGGCAAAGGAAACTTTGCCGGTCGTGTTGTTGATAGGGATACGAAGCAAGCGGTAGGGTATGCGGCAGTGCGTTTACTGACTTTACCGGACAGTGTTTTCGTTGCAGGCGTAGCGACAACGGATGATGGCAAATTCAAGATACCGGTTGTCTGGCCGAAAGATAAGAAACTATTGTTGGAGATTTCTTTCATCGGTTACACTACTTTTTCAAAACCTATTCCTTCTTCATTCAGAGGTACTTCACAGAATCTGGGGGATATTGCACTATTTTCCGATGGCTTCTTATTGAGTGAGACGGTAGTGGTGGGTAAAGCCCCCTTGGCAGTCACAGAACAGGATACGACGGTCTTTAATGCTTCGGCCTATCGTACCCCCGAAGGCTCTATGCTGGAAGATCTTGTGAAACAGTTGCCTGGTGGAGAGATTGACGGAGATGGCAAATTGCTGATTCATGGCAAAGAGGTCAGGAAAATACTGGTAGATGGCAAAGAGTTTTTCTCTGATGACCCGAAAGCCGCTTTGAAAAATCTCCCTGTGGAAATGGTGGAAAAACTGAAGGCTTATGAACGTAAGTCCGATTTGGCACGTTTGACGGGAATTGACGACGGGGACGAAGAAATGATACTTGACCTGTCGGTAAAAAAGGATATGAAAACAGGGTGGATGAATAACTTTATGGCGGGTGCAGGCAGCAAAGAACGCTACGAACTTGCCAACACTTTGAACCGTTTCCGGGATAATTCCCAACTTACCATTATCGGCAATCTGAATAATACCAACAATCAAGGGTTCTCGGAGTTGCAACGGGAGTCGTCTGCTGCCAGTGGAAATATTCTGAATAGAGTGGGGCTGGTTACCTCACGTTCTTTGGGCATGAATTTGAGCCATGACTGGGATAGAGTGAAACTTCGCTCGAATATACAATATACGGGTATAGACCGTTCGGAGGATAGCCGTGCTACGGTGGATAATTTCTTGAAACAGGATAAATCGATTACCCGCAGTTCCAACAATAATCGTACGAAAAACCACAATCTGACGGCCAATGCTTACCTGGAGTGGAAGATAGATTCGGTGACCAATCTGGTATTCCGCCCGCAATACCGTTATAGTGCGCGTGACAGAAAGAACGGTGGATATCAGCAAAGTTGGTCGGACGAGACGTTGCTGAATGAGAGGACTGCTTCCAATCTTTACGATAATTCTCAGTATAATCTGACATTTATGTTGCAGGTTAACCGTAAGTTCAGCCGGAAGGGAAGAAACCTGGCTCTGAAGGTGGATTATGGAACAAACGCCTCTTCGGCTGACAGGAAAAACTTTTCCACTACCCATTACTTCAAAAATGATACCGAGAAAGTTGTAAATCAGCGGATGGATGATGAAGGAGACGGTTATAATTACCGTTTGCAACTGGTGTATGTAGAACCTTTGCCTAACCGTTATTTCCTCCAGTTCCGCTACAGCTATCAGTATCGGGTGACCGGCTCTGACCGTTTTGTCTATAACTGGGACGCTGGCATGGATGATTTTGTCGCTGATTATGATACATTGGCAAGCAATAGTTTTGAGAGCCAATACAGTACGCATCTCTTCAATATGGCTATCCGTTCTTCCCGAAAGAAGTATAACTATAATGTGGGTGTCGATTTGGAGCCTCAGAAGCTGGACAGCCGCTCTTTTCTGGATGAGGTAGCCAAGCACCGGATGAGAAAAACCGTCCTTAACTTTTCGCCGACGCTGAACTTCCGTTATAAGTTTTCTAAACGCACGCAGTTGCAGGCCATATACAGGGGAAGGGGACGTCAACCCGGTGTCCGTGATTTGCAACCGGTGGCTGACAGGTCCAATCCGTTGAATGTCCGCATTGGTAACCCTGCTTTGAAACCTTCATATACAAATACGTTTACGCTGAATTATAATTCGTATAATGCGAAACGTCAGCGCAATATGGTTGTGTCGCTTTATGTGGAGAATGTGCTCAACAGTGTGACGAATCAGGTCACTTACGACAGTGAAACGGGAGGCAGAACTACGATGCCCGTTAATATGAATGGGAATTGGAGGGCATCGGGGGCTTTTTCATTGAACGGACCTTTTAAGAATCCCAACTGGCTGTTCCGTACTTATTCTTATTTACAATTCAGAAATCAGAACGGATATACCACCCAGAATAAGGAAGAGCCCATGAAAAGTTCCGTGCAACACCTGACCGCGCGTGAACGTCTGCAACTGACCTTCCGCACCCGGCAGCTTGAATTGAGCGCACGGGGTGAAGTGCTGTATAATAACTCGTACAATAATGTGAAAGATATGCGAACGGAGACATTCGATTATCAGCTTGGAGGAGACTTGCAGTATTATCTTCCCTGGGGATTTGAGTACAGTAGTGATATCACTTATTTTCTTCGTACGGGATATGGATATGACAGTAACAGCCGGAAGAATCTGATATGGAATTGTCAGTTGTCGAAGTCTTTCTTGAAAAAGAAACAATTACTGCTCCGTTTTAAACTTTATGATATCCTCCATCAGGAAATTTCTATGGTGCGTACCATCTCAGCCACTGCTATACGTGATACGGACTATAACGTGTTGGGCCGTTATTTTATGGTGCATGCTATTCTACGATTGAATATGATGGGGAAAAAGTAAAAAACGTAAAGCCTCAAAACTTCAACAGGGTTAAATTGTTGTAGATACCTGAATTGATAAAAAGAAAACCCTGGGGAATGTTTCAAAGGCTCAAAGACTTGAAAAAACTAAGGACATGGTATGTCGTCAAACTGAAATTGGTTGACGCACGCCTGTACTTCGTCAGTATCTTCGTAGGACTGCTGACGGGGCTTGTCGCCGTTCCTTACCATTATTGCCTATACTATTTCTTTCATCTCCGCAGTGAGTTTTTTTCTTCCCGTCCGGCGTGGTACTGGCATATTCCGCTTTTCTTATTGTTTTGGGGCATATTGATATTCGTATCATGGCTGGTGATGAAGATGCCTCTTATCACGGGTGGAGGTATTCCTCAAACACGTGCTGCCATAAACGGACGTATCTCTTATAAACACCCCTTCATAGAGATGATATCTAAATTCACAGGCGGCATCCTCTCTTTTGCCGCAGGCTTGTCGTTGGGCCGTGAAGGACCTTCTGTGCAGATCGGTTCGTATGTGGGTTGCCTCGTTGCCCGTTGGACACGCATTCTGCGGGGTGAAAGAAAGCAATTGCTTGCTGCCGGTGCAGGTGCCGGACTTGCCGCCGCATTTGCCGCACCGCTTGCGTCTTCGCTCCTTGTTATAGAATCTATCGAGCGTTTTGATGCTCCGAAAACCGCAATCACTACATTACTGGCCGGTGTGGTGGCGGGAGCCGTGGCAAGCATGGTTTTTCCGATCAATTCATACCATCTGATACAAGTGACGGAACCTGTCTTTTCATTTCTGATTCAGATAAAGTATTTCTTATTGCTGGCTGTGGTCATATCCGTTTGTGGAAAGATTTATTCTCTGATAATGGTTTCTTTTAAGCGGGTATATGCCACGGTGAAGTCTCCTGTGTACGTTAAGATGTTCTATCTGTTATTGGTCGCTTACATCATTTCCTTTATGCAGGTGGATCTGACGGGTGGGGGAGAGAACTTCCTTCTGCAACAGGCACAGTCCGGTGCCCATTCGCAAATCATGTGGATAGTGGCGATGATGTTGTTGCACTTCGGCTTTACGGTTATTTCTGTTTCATCCGGTCTGCCGGGCGGAAACTTCATTCCTACTTTGGTGACCGGTGGTTTGCTGGGGCAGATTGTTGGTCTGTTGGGAGTGAGATATGGTGTCATTGCTCCGGAAAATATCAGCTATGTGATGCTGATCTCCATGTCTTCTTTCCTGGTGGCGGTGATTCGTACACCACTGACTGCTATTGTATTGATTACTGAGATAACGGGACATTTCGAAGTGTTCTATCCGTCGGTAGTGGTGGGCGGATTGACTTATTATTTCACAGAACTTCTTCAGATGAAGCCTTTCAATGTGACCCTTTATGAGGATATGATTAATACCCCCGCTTTTCAGGAACAGAAGCGTTATAAACTTTCGGTGGAAGTAATGACGGGTTCGTATATGGATGGCAAGGTGGTGGATGAACTGTTATTGCCGGAGAATTGCGCTATCATCAATGTACACCGGGATGGTAAAGACAACAAGCCCCCCGGAATGCGATTGATTCCGGGGGACCAGGTTGATATTGAAATGGATGCACAAGACATAGAAAAACTCTATGAACCGCTGGTCAGTATGGCAAATATATACTGATGCGGCGATGACTTATGCCAGACTGCCTATTTCATCCAGATTCTTCTGAATGTCTTGGTCAGTTAGTTCGTAGTTCACCAGGTCGCCTGAGAGATACTTGTCGTAAGAAGCCATATCAATCAGTCCGTGACCGGAAAGGTTGAACAGGATGACCTTCTCTTCGCCTGTCTCCTTGCATTTGTTTGCCTCGCGGATGGCAGCGGCAATAGCGTGGCAAGATTCCGGAGCAGGAATGATACCTTCTGCCTGGGCAAATAAACATCCGGCTTCGAATGATTCCAATTGCTTGATGTCCACAGCTTCCATCAGACCGTCCTTCAGCAGTTGGGAAACGATGACACCTGCACCGTGATAGCGCAAACCGCCTGCATGGATGTTGGCAGGAGCAAAGTTATGTCCCAGTGTGTACATCGGCAGTAACGGGGTGTATCCTGCCTCGTCGCCGAAGTCGTATTGGAACTTACCGCGCGTTAGTTTGGGGCAGGAAGCCGGTTCGGCAGCAATGAAACGGGTTTGCTTGCCTTCCAGAATCTTATGGCGCATGAAGGGGAATGCGATACCGCCGAAATTGGAACCGCCGCCGAAGCAGGCGATGACCATGTCGGGATATTCTCCGGCCATTTCCATCTGCTTTTCAGCTTCAAGACCGATAACCGTCTGGTGCAGGGCCACGTGGCTCAGTACAGAGCCTAGGGTGTACTTGCAATTCGGGGTGGTCTGTGCCAGTTCTATGGCTTCGGAAATAGCTGTGCCCAGTGAACCTTGATAGTTGGGGTGCGCTGTCAGAATATCTTTTCCTGCACGAGTGGACATGGATGGAGACGGGGTGACTTGTGCGCCGAACGTCTGCATGATGCTGCGGCGGTAAGGCTTTTGTTCGTAGCTGATTTTCACTTGGTAAACGGCAGCTTCCAGGCCAAACAGGCGGGCTGCGTAAGCCAGTGAAGCACCCCATTGTCCGGCACCGGTTTCGGTAGTAACATTGGTTACTCCTTCCTTTTTACAATAATATGCTTGGGGAATGGCAGAGTTTAGCTTGTGAGAACCCATCGGGCTGACACTTTCATTTTTGAAATAAATATGTGCCGGAGTGCCCAATGCCTTTTCCAGTCCGTAAGCGCGAACCAGCGGAGTACTGCGGTAGTATTTGTACATTTCCCGTACTTCTTCAGGGATTTCAATCCATTTGTCGGTCTGGTTAAGTTCCTGCTTGCACAGTTCTTGTGCGAAGATGGGATATAAATCTTCTGCTTTCAGCGGTTGTTTAGTGCCCGGGTGAAGAGGCGGCATAGGTTTGTTTACCATATCTGCCTGTATATTATACCAGTAATGTGGAATTTCTTCTTCCGGAAGGAAGAATCTTTTTGTCTTGTTGCTCATGGTGGTTACTTGAATTTAAATTTTTACGAGGCCAAATGTAACTATTATTTTTAAAACAATTTCTTTTTTCTTTTGTTTTTTGTCTATAAGCATTGTTTTGCTTATGTTTGCCCGATTTTAAAATTGATGTCTCCATGAAGATTTATCACAAATTCTTTTTGTATCAGAATAAATGGATTCATCCGTACATCCGGATTTTTCTTGCAGGGATGACTTACATAGCCTACCTGGCTTCTATTCTGCTGATTGTGGGAGTGGTATATGAACACGGCTTTACTATTTCCGAACACGAGGCTCAACAATTGCAGCACTTGTATCAGTTGGTATGGGGCGTTTTTCTGACGGAAATCACTCTGCGCATCCTGCTGGAATATCAGGATACGAAGCGTAAGTTCAACAGGCTGACGTGGGTACTGACCATATTGCTCTATCTGACTCTTATTCCCGTCATTTTCCATCGGCCGGAAGAAGAAGGGGCTATCCTGCATTTCTGGGAGTTTTTGGACGGAAAGCTTTATCACATAGTACTTTTGCTGATATTTTCGTTCCTCAATCTTTCCAATGGCCTGGTCCGGCTGTTGGGGCGTCGTACGAACCCTTCATTGATTCTGGCTGCCAGCTTTCTGATTATCATTCTCATAGGAACAGGGTTGTTGATGCTGCCGAGATGCACCATGAACGGCATTTCGTGGGTAGATTCACTGTTCATCTCCACCAGTGCGGTATGTGTCACGGGATTGACTTCGGTGGATGTGGCGTCCACATTCACCACGTCTGGTTTTGTAGTGATTATCCTGCTTATACAGATTGGAGGTTTGGGGGTAATGACACTGACCAGTTTCTTTGCTATGTTCTTCATGGGTAATACCTCATTCTACAATCAGTTGGTGGTTCGTGATATGGTCAGTTCTAATTCATTGAACTCGCTGCTTTCCACTTTGCTGTATATATTGGGCTTTACGTTGGCCATCGAGGGGGCGGGGATGCTTGCCATCTGGAGCGACATTCACGGCACGATGGGGATGACATTTGAAGAAGAAGTGGCTTTTTCGGCTTTCCATGCTATCTCGGCGTTCTGTAATGCAGGGTTCTCCACACTGCCGGGCAATCTGGGTAATCCGCTGGTGATGACAGGGCATAATCCATTCCTTATCTATATATCGCTGCTGATTATCCTGGGTGGTATCGGTTTTCCGATATTGGTGAACTTGAAAGACATTGTGCTTCATCATTTGCGTCGGATATGGAGATTTCTGCATACGTGGGAGTGGGACAGGCATCGTTTTTATCATTTGTATAATCTCAATACGAGGATTGTGCTTATTATGACTTTCCTGTTGTTGGTGCTTGGCACGGTACTCATTGCCCTCTTTGAGTGGAATGGCGCTTTTGCCGGAATGTCCGTGGCTGATAAATGGACACAAGCATTCTTCAATGCAACCTGTCCCCGTACAGCTGGATTTACCAGTGTGGATCTGACTTCGTTGGGAGTGCAGAGCGTTCTTATTTATATTTTCCTGATGTGGGTTGGTGGTGCGGCACAATCCACGGCGGGCGGTATCAAGGTGAATGCATTTGCGGTTGTGGTGTTGAATCTGGTTGCTGTACTTCGCGGTACGGAGAAAGTAGAGGTCTTCGGACGCGAGTTGTCTTACGATTCAATCCGTCGTTCCAATGCAACGGTAGTGATGTCTATCGGTGTTTTGTTTGTATTTGTTTTTACGTTGACGATATGGGAACCCCAGGCATCTGTCATGGCACTTCTGTTTGAATGTGTATCGGCGTTGAGCACGGTAGGTTCCAGTTTGAATCTTACACCTACATTGGGGGATAACAGTAAATTGCTTGTTGCCTTTCTGATGTTCATCGGTCGTGTAGGATTGATAACGCTGATGCTGGGTATCATCAAGCAAAAGAAGCATACGAAATATCAATATCCGAGCGGGCAGATTATTATTAATTAGAGTAGTAAGTAGTTAGTAGTAAGTAGGAGATACTCAATTTTCAATATTCAACTTTCAATTTTCAATTTATATGAAATATATCATTATTGGTTTAGGAAATTACGGGCACATGCTTGCCGAAGAACTTTCGGCATTGGGACACGAGGTGATTGGTGCGGATGTCAGTGCAGGCCGTGTAGATAGTATAAAAGAGAAAATCGCTACGGCTTTTGTGCTGGACGCAACGGACGAGCAGGCACTTTCTGTCCTGCCTCTGAATGGGGTGGATGTAGTGATAGTGGCTATCGGTGAGAACTTTGGTGCTTCTATCCGTGTAGTGGCTTTGCTGAAACAACAGAAGGTGAAACATATCTATGCAAGGGCTATTGATGGTGTTCATCGCTCCGTGCTCGAAGCCTTTGAACTGGAACGGATACTGACTCCTGAAGAGGATGCTGCCCGTGGACTGGTGCATCTTTTGGAATTCGGTTCCAATATGGAAACGTTCCGGGTAGATACGGATTATTATGTGGTAAAGTTCACCGTGCCGGAAAAAATGGTAGGATATTATGCCAATGAACTGAATCTGGACAAGGAATTCGGATTAAAACTGTTGGCATTGAAACGTGCCAAGACGCTGAAAAATTGTTTGGGCATTTCTTTTACAGAACATGACGTGATGAACGAATTGCCTGAAAATGACCAGGTACAGGCTGGCGACGAGCTGGTTTGCTACGGACGGTATAAGGACTTTCAGAAGTTCTGGAAAGCGATATAAAGGAAGTTATATATCGGACATATGAATTTGTAGGAATTTCATTGTGTATCTTGGGCGAATGATTATTCGCCCTTACATGCATTATGGCGATACTTGTAGGGGCAAATAATCATTCACCCGACTTTTATGTAGCACTCTTGACGTTTTGATTGTGTATTTTCCTGTCATTGATAATATCATTCATGTTTTCTTGTGCCCATGAGATCAGAGAGTTAATATGTGGCAACAGAGACATTGCCCTGTTTGTCAATGAATACTCCACTTTAGGCGGTACTTGTGCATAGATTTGTCTTTTTACAAGTCCGTCCTCTTCTAATGTGCGAAGCGTAACGGTCAGCATCTTTTGTGAAATATCCGGTATTGTTTTCTGTAATTCATTAAACCGCATTACGGGTGCTTGCGTCAAGGTAAACAGAGTCAGTATAGACCATTTATCACTGATGCGCGCCAGTATCATCCGTATAGGGCAATCGGCATAAGAGCCATTTTGTATATCTGTTCTATTCATATTGCTTTGATTTCTAAAACACTCTACAAAAGTAACTAATATGCCGATTGTATGCAAATAATCTTTTAAATTGTTGGAGAGTTAGCTTCTTAAACCTGTTTGGGTGTTCTTATCTCATTCATCGCTAACCGTTGTAATCACCGTTTTCGTTAGAATTGTATCATCTTTTACAGATGAACCGTAAGTAGCTATAGTAGCATTGTTTACTCCATCCTTTTTTTCGCCTCTCATCAGAGTCATCTTCAGATCTTCCGTTTCCACTTCCACAATCGATACGTCAGGTTCTGTGAGTGATGTATCGTCTGGCAAAGCAAACTTTATGGTGATTTTATAATCCATGTCGACTTTTTGCCCATTCTTTTCCACAAATTCCGATGCAGGCATTCTTTTTACGGTTTCAAGTACCTCTATGTCTAAAGCAGGGTAGAGCTTCTTGGTTATTCTACTATTTGTTATAGCGCCTTTTTTAGTCACTGTGAAACCTACTGTCACATCTCCCTGCATTTTCGCTTCAATTGCTTTTGAAGGATATCCAATATTTTCCCTGAGAAAAGCAAACATAGCCCGCATGCCATTGTGAGAATCGGTAGCGCTGCATCTATGGGAAGTAGAAACCTTTATTTTGTTATCGGAACCTTGTGCTCTGACAGAAGTTGCAGTTTCACAGATTAAGGTAAGAGTTGAGAGCACTAACAATGCTAATCTGCTCATTTTAAAATTCTTTTTGTCAATCATGATAATTCTTTTTTAGAATGTGATACATTGAAAATATTTATAATTTGTGCTATAGCCGGTAGAGTCAACTTATATTTGCATGTGCAGTTTGCTCATTAATATAGGCATGTAAGAATCACTGATCGGAATGGTGGCTCCTTCAATGCGGATTCTTTTATGCTCGATGTAATTGATATGGGACAGTGAAACGATATAAGAGCGGTGCACGCGACAAAAAACTCCTTCAAGGCATTCTTCGAAGTGTTTTAAAGTCAATTGCGAAAGTATAGGCTTTCCTTCTGTGCGATGTACTTTGACGTAATCTCCATATCCTTCCAAATATAGAATATCTTCCTGATTGATGCGCACAATTCGATTTCCGTCACGGAGGAAAATAGACTGATTGCTAAACTTATTGGCGGTAAACAGTGAATTTACTTCCGTTAGGGAGCGGTTAACCTTTTCCAGATATTCCATCAGTTCATTGAGAGTGGCAATATCCCCATCGAGAATTATACATTTCAGCATAATGTTTCGTTTAATTTATTCTCATCATTTGCTGCAAATTAAAGGAAAATATCAGCTAACAAAAGTTAAGTACCGGCAAACGGGGATTCTTTGTAGGTGAAGCAAACAACAGAGCGGGGTGAATGTTTTTAATCCTCTTCCTGCATAATCCATTTTTTGAATATCGGAGTTTTCACCTTACTTATAACAATGCGTTCGGGAACGGGTATAAACAAGTTGACAGAAAGCCGGTTACCTGACCAGAGGTCTACGTCTTTGACAGACTTCCGTGAAATAATGAATTGACGGTTGGCGCGAAAGAAATTCTGTTGGTTCAATTGCTCATAAAGTGTGTCGAGCGTGCGGTCTACCGGATGTTTTTTACCGTCAAAAGTATGGGCCGTAACTTTTTCTCGGGCAGTATAGAAATAGCAGATATCATCTACTGGGAGCGGATAAAACTTATCAGCAAGCATAACCAACAGTTTTTTCACTTCTTTCCGGTTCTCAATCATGGCATTGGTCCGCAGGATATGTTCTCTTCGTTCCGTTGGATTGAAAAGAAGGAATTTGTTCAATGCATGCTCCAATGAATTCAGCGTGATAGGTTTCAGGAGATAGTCAATGCTACTCACCTGAAAAGCCTGTAAAGCATACTCATCATAAGCGGTAGTAAACACTACGGGAGCTGCAACTTCTACCTGTTCGAAAATAGTAAAAGCCAAACCGTCTGCCAGATGAATATCCATGAAAATGATATCCGGTGGTGATGAACTTTGAAACCATTCAATACTGTCTTCGATGCTTTCTAGTTCGGCTACCACTTCAATGTCGGCCACTGAATTTTGCTGTAAAATAGCTTTCAGGCTGTTTACTGCTGCTGTTTCATCTTCAATGATTATTGCTTTCATACATTTATTCCAATATATCAGACAATGGAAGAGATACTACAAAATATCCGTTGGAATTGTTTATTTGTATGCTTTTTCCGGTCAGCATTTGATAGCGGCCCTGAAGGTTCTTTAATCCTATCTTGTTGCAGACGCATTCTTCCTTTTTGGGGCGAATAGGATTGGATACGGCTAATAAATCTTCGGATGTTGTATAAACCTCAACCTGCAAGGGGTGTTGCATGCTGATGATGTTGTGCTTCACGGCATTCTCAATAAGCGGGAGCAGACTAAGAATAGGCAGCCTCTTCTGTCGGCAGCTTTCTGCAATCCGGATTGAGAAGAACAGCTTGTTTTCATAACGTACGCTGAGCAGATAAGTATAGGCTCTTGCAAACTGTAGTTCTTCATCAAGAGTGACTAATGTTTTGTGATTACTTTGCAAGATATAACGGAAAACATTGGATAGTCCTTCCAGGTATTCAAGTGTCTTGTCTTGTTCGTTCATGCGGATTAACGAATTGAGTCCGTTTAATGAGTTGAAGAAGAAATGCGGGTTAATCTGTCCCATCAGTGCATTGTATGAGTTTTGTAGTTTTTCGACTTTTATTTTTTCATATTCCAGTGTCATTTCTTGCTTTTTATCAAGCAGATGGAGCAAAAGCATGCTTAGCATGATGGTCAGTAGGACAAAAATATGCTCTACCAGCAGCGGGTATGAGTTAGTGCTTGAAAAGACAGTGCTTACTCCCATTTGGGCTTTATTGGGGGAGGTTATGGAATCTGGGGTCACGTCTACTGTCTTTTTTGAGACTTCCGTTATAAAAACTGTATGTTCGGTGAAATTATAGGAGGTAATGGCATCATGCTTCTTTTCCATGATGATTATTTTCTTCAATGCAGGATGTGCCTGATATAGCCCGAAAGCCGCGAATATAATAATTCCCATTGCAAGCCCTATTGTTTTCACTTCCTTGCGCCGGAATATTATGTTTCCCCATTTATACATCCACCTGTAGAGGATAAATAAAATGAAAGAAAAGAGCCAGAACCATACTATGGAAAACCAGAAATCATATTTCTCTATTTCCCAAGTGATGCCGGCTCCTTTTGAGTCCATTATTAAATCATAGCGTCGCATTAACAATGCAAAATTGGCAAAAAGAGTCAGAATCACAGATATGGTGAGTCCAATCAACAATTCATTCTTTGTCAAATGCCATATAATAAAATCACTGTCAGTTTTATTACTCCGTTTTTTGGGGAATGTAATATTCATGAGACGCTGCGTTATTTGCGGGACAAAAATAATCAATCCATCCGTTTTATTTCAAATAAGACGGTGAAACGGACAAAATAGACTGTGAATCATTTTAGTGCAGTCCACCCAACCATTCCACCATCTTCGGGTCACGGTGGGAGAAGAAGCAACTTGTCTTGGTATCCAATGCGGCTATTCTTTCCATATCTTCCTTTGCCAGTTCAAAATCGAATACATTGAAATTCTCAACAATGCGTTCTTTGCGGATGGATTTCGGAATAACCACTACATTTCTTTGTATCAGCCAGCGTAACACAACTTGGGCGATAGATTTGTGATACTTGCCTGCAATTGCCGCCAGCGTTTCATTCCGGAATAAATCGTTCTTTCCTTCGGCAAACGGTGCCCACGATTCAATCTGAATACCTTTTTCTTTCATGAATGCTTCTGCTTCAATCTGTTGATAGAATGGATTAGTCTCCACCTGATTGACGGCAGGAACGATTTCATTGAAGAGAATCAGATCCGCAAGACGGTCAGGCATGAAGTTGCTGACGCCGATGGCACGGATGCGCCCTTCTTTATACAATTCTTCCATTGCACGCCATGAACCATAATAGTCATTGAATGGCTGGTGAATGAGGTATAAATCCAGATAATCGAGTTGCAGGCGCTTCATGGATGCTTCAAAAGCTTTCTTGGCTTTGTCATAACCGGCATCTGATATCCAGAGCTTGGTAGTGATAAACAAGTCCTCGCGGGGGACTCCGCTACGTTTGATGGCCCTTCCCACAGCCTCTTCGTTGTAATAGGCGGCAGCTGTATCTATGGAGCGGTAACCGGCCTCGATGGCATCATATACACATTGTTCGCAGAGGGCTTGGTCTTCAATCTGATAGACGCCAAAGCCCAGAATAGGCATTTCTATGCCATTATTTAATTTTACTTTTTGCATGATATATTTCTTTTTATGGGTTTATCCCAAAAAACAATTGATAATGCTGTAATCCTCTGACTTTGCAGATTATTGTATTAATTTAAGTCCTTTCAACCAGCTTTCTACTTGCGGACGGGCGGATGAGGCTTGTCCACCACCGATAAGGAAGCCTTGCTTGCTGTCTGCCTTGCCGATGTGCTTCACGAAATCCTTGAAACAGTTTTGTTCGCCGCCTCCGCCATGTGTGCAAAAGGGGATTACTACTTTTCCGTTGAGGTCATAGCTTTCCAGGAAGGTCAGGATGGGCATCGGCGTCGTTCCCCACCAGTTGGGGTAACCAACGAAGATGACGTCATAGGATGCTATGTTCTCAACCTTGGTCTTGAGAGCTGGTCTTGCATTGTCCTCTTTTTCTTTCTTGGCTACTTCCGTGCAGGCATGGTATTCCTCCGGATACGGCTTGGCTACCTGAATTTCGAACATATTTCCTCCGGTGAGGCTTTTGATGTGGTTGGCTACTGCGCGTGTATTTCCCGAACGAGAGAAGTAGGCTACCAATACTTTTTTGTCCGTAGAGGAGTCTTGTGCTTGTACATTCATACCTAATGTTGTCATTGCAATTACGATTAATGAAATAATTCTTGTTCTCATACTGTGCTAATTTTAAAGTTTGATTCTATCAAGAGATAGGGGATTATTCTTTATGTTTTTGATGTTGCAAAGATAAGCTGTGAAATAGCTTTTGTAAATAGACAGATTACTGCTTTGCAAACCATAATTACGGTTTCAGAATCTTTCTTGAATACTTGAAAATGAGGTGTATGCACAGATTACAGTTTCTCATACCAATATTACGGATTTAATGATATGGATGTTTGGAAGCTAAGAGAAAACCTTTATTTTTGTCATTGGATAAAATCAAAGAAGAATATGGGAGCAATCGTAAAGTTGAATACAATTCATGAGTATAATATGGCGGTGGGAGTGGAGACATTACATCCGCTCGTCAGTGTGGTCGACTTTTCAACGCTGAAGTCATTAAAGCACGGGCGCAAGAATTTCGGCTTTTATTGTATCTTCCTGAAACAGCTTAAATGTGGTGAGTTGTCTTATGGACGTAGCACCTACGATTATCAGGAAGGTACGCTGGTTTTTGTCGCTCCGGGACAGGTGGCGGGTGTCGATGACGACAAAGAAACATTGAACCCGCAAGGATGGGCATTACTATTCCATCCTGATTTATTGCGGGGCACATCATTGGGACGCAAGATGAAGGACTACAGTTTCTTCTCTTATGAAGCGAATGAAGCTTTGCACATGTCCGAGCGTGAGCGTCAGATTATCCTTAACTGTTATCTGGAGATACAGGAAGAACTGGAACGGGCCATAGATAAGCATAGTAAAAGCATTATCGCTTCTACCATTGAACTTTTGCTGAACCATTGCCAGCGTTTTTATGACCGCCAATTCATTACGCGTGAAAGCCTGAATAAAGATATCCTGATTCGCTTTGAGAATCTACTCAGTGACTACTTTGAATCAGACCAGCCGCAAACAGTCGGTTTGCCGTCTGTGCAATATGCTGCGGACAAACTGCATCTTTCTGCCAATTACTTTGGTGATTTGATTAAGAAAGAAACCGGAAAGTCTGCTCAGGAGTCCATTCAGCTCTTTGTGATAGAGAAAGCAAAGGAACGGCTCTATGATGAGAATAAAACCGTCAGCGAAGTTGCCTATGAACTGGGCTTCAAGTATCCGCACCATCTGAGCCGTTTGTTTAAGAAGGTAGTAGGAGTAAGCCCGAATGAGTATCGGGCATAACTCCTAAAAGTAGGGAAAATGCATATCAGTATCTTCCTGCCACATATCCCAGACTGGTGACTTCCGTTCCTAAATAAGAAGTGATATACTCTAAAGGAACCCTGTGCAGGATGTCGGGGATGTGGGTAAACAGTGACAAGTATCTCTCTTTCACCGTCTGCTTATGCGCATTTACATACATCTCCTCTCTGAAGTGGAGCTGATGCTCTGTCAGTTGGCGGATTAAATTGGCGAACGACGTTGAGGCTGCGCATAACTCTTCAACTTCGTCTCCACCGATATAGTAGACCATGCTTTTGGTCAGGGATTTTACGGAACACTCGTCTGTGTGATAACAAAACAAAGTGTCTCCCGCCGACAAGAACTCAATCGTCTTGTCCGCTCCTTCACATGAGGTGAATGCATGGAGAATGCCGGAGGCAATGATATACAGACCCGATTCATCGGCTGCTTCCGGAGCCAGCATTGTTCCTTTGTCCAAATGTATCATTTTCATGCGAGCCAACAACTTTTTCATTTCCTGTTCGGTAACCTGGTTTTCCGAACAGAGCTTTTTCAAATAAGCTTCCATAACAACTTGATTTTTGGGGTTAATGTACGTTCGTTTTTTTTCTGCTATATCTCAAATACCAAATACATATCAGCAACGAAACCACTGTCGAGATGGGTGGGGCGAAACCCATGATGAACAGTGATGAACTGTCTATCTGGCTGAACCAGTACGACAACGGAATACGGAACAAGAAAGTCGCTATCAGACTGTGAATCATCGGGAACAGTGAATTTCCCTGTCCGCTGAAGTAGGAATTTATACAGAACACGAAACTGACAATGACGCAGTCGATGCTGTAACCCCGCAGATATTCCGCCGCCATAGCCACCACAGCCGGGTCTTTGGTGAAAAAAGCCGTAAGCGTTTCGGGCAGGAATTGCGAATAGAGGCAAACCGACAATCCGAAAACGAGAGCAAACCCTATTCCGGAAAGTAGGCACTTGTTCATCCGCTGTATCAATCCTGCACCATAATTCTGTGCTGTCATGGTTGCCACGGCCGATGATATGGCCATCGGAGGCAACATGGCGAATACGATGATTTTCTCCACTACACCCAGTGAAGCCGATGCAATCACTCCCATCTGGTTCACGATAACGGTGATTATCAGAAACGAGACATTAATCAGTGCATCCTGCAAGGCTATGGGAGCGCCCAGTGTCAGCACTCTTTTGGACAGAACTCTGTTCAGCCGGATGTCCCGCTTCGTGAACTCAAAGTGAAATCCCCGCCGATGCAGAAACCAAAGCGCTATCGCAAAACTGACACCCTGTGCTGTAACCGTGGCAATGGCGGCCCCGGTAGGCCCGAGATGAATATATCCCACCAATACAAAATCGAGAACGATATTGATCACGCAGGCCAGTCCCACAAAATAGAGGGGAGTTTTCGAGTCACCCAGCCCACGCAGGATGCCGCACACCACGTTGTAGCCCACAATAAATAGGATACCTACGGAACACACCAGGATATAACTCTTCGTATCTGCCATAGCCTCTTCCGGAGTATGCATCAGGCTGGCAATCCGGCTATGGAAAAGAACCATCACCAGCGTAAGCACCACGCCGATAATTGAAAACAACCACACGGACGAACCGATTGTGGAAGCCACCTGCCGGTCGTTTTTGGCTCCGGTTGCAATGGCAATCAATACGGTGGTTCCCGTGGTAATTCCGAGAATGATACCCGTAATGGTCTGCATCACCTGGCTGCCGATGGCAACGGCTGCCACGCTTGCAGAATCATCATATTGCCCCACAACAAAGAGGTCGGCACCCCCGTAGAGTGCCTGAAGTGCATTCGCTATCAGGAAGGGTACTGCAAACTGCAACAGTACTTTCGGAACGCTGCCTTGTGTCAAATCTAACTCTTTCATTAAACTTGTTCTTTCGTCAATTTGGCTAAAGCTGTTATTATTAGTATAAAAAAAGTGCCGGACAGGATGAATGATTTGCACCATTCATCTTATCCGGCATCCTAATTATTGATTATTATGCCCTCCGATGAGGATTTTAATTTCCTGTCTTCGTTTTCGGGGTGCAAATGTGGGCAATGTTTTTATAACCACCAAATTATATCCGGAATTTATATAAAAAGAAATTTCAAAGACATATCTTTGCTGTGTTGTCATAACAAAAAGATAGGTCTTTCTCTACATAGGTATGAAAAGATAAACTAATCACCGATTTCCCTTACAATGCTGTCTTACAAAAAGGAAGAAATAGAAATGGCAATCCGCTTAATATGCATATATATACTATTTCTTTATGCATCAAGCCCTGCTTATACAGATTTTATACGTTGGATATCTATATCGGACACGTTGCATCTATACTTCTGACGCGTCACATCTATAGTTCCGATGGCTAACATATATAGTTCTGGCGCCTAACATCTATAGTTCCGGCATCCAACACTTGTACAACCGTCACCTCGCACTGCCGTATCCGTCATTTCAGCCCCTATTTCCTGCTATTTTAAATGTATATATTTATGTATCTTGCTGTTTGTCTTGTTCTTACATCTTTTTACTGCTGTGTTTTCATTCACACAGGCATCCGGACGAAAACAACGCATTCTCAGCCGTTCAAATATGCAAAGTGTCAATTAGCCAGTTGTATCGGCACACGATAAATCAGGTGAAAGTGCTATTCCCGCTTATTTATTCTGAGATGGAGAGGGAATGGAAGAATAAGATGATGTTAAATGTGCAGGAATGGATTGCGTAAGTTAATTATATAGTTAACTTTGCGGTAAAATAAAACAGTAATGGAATATATCCGAAAAATAAAGGTGTTCAAAACATACTATAAAGAGTTCTATTTGGCACAAACACTTGAAGTAAGAACAAAAATTGATTATGTAATTGAGCTTATTAAGCAATTAGATAGAGTACCTAAAAGCTATTTTAAACAGATAGAAGGAGTATCGGGATTATTTGAAATCAGAGTGGAATATGCTGGGAATATATATCGTATTTTCTGTTGCAATGATGAAGGACAATTGGTTATTCTGTTCAACGGATTTCAAAAGAAATCTCAAAAGACTCCGCTTGATGAAATAAAAAGAGCAAAGGCTATAATGAATGAATATTTTAACAGCAAAAAAGGATAAGAAAATGACTGAAGAAGAAAAAAGAAAAGCAATAATGGAATGTGGAGATGATTATGATGAGATTCTCAACATTCAGTACGGGCAGAAAGGTACACCGGAACGCAATGAGTTTGAACGGGGTGCAGAAGCCTTTATTCTTGCAGAACGTCTGAAAGAAGAACGTCTGAAAGCCGGTCTTACCCAAGAACAGCTTGCCGCGAAAATAGGTACAAAGAAAACCTATATCTCACGTATCGAAAATGGAAAAGCAGATGTACAACTCTCCACTCTCTTCCGCATTTTTGAAGGGTTGGGGAAAAGGGTCAGTCTGACTATTCTTTAAAGAAAGTCTTTTTAACCACAGATTTCACAGATTTCCACAGATTATCTATCTTGATAATCAATTATTTAATTTTAATCTGTGTCAATCCGTGTAATCTGTGGTGAGTTTTGCCTCTTTCATCTTTAATGCACTCTCTTTCCTTTTAAGTTAAATTCGCTTTTACCCCCTGTTTTTTCGTTTTGCTTCTTTTGCCGTTGCCGCGTCTCGATAATTTTGTTTTTCTTTGCAGAAAAGAAGAAAAAACATGATGTCCTCATTCGATACCTACATAAGCCGTAAACTGCCGCTGGTCAGCCTGATTAGTGCGGTTTTCATTATATATCCCAATATAGCCTGCCTCCCTTGGGATATAAAATTCTGGGGAGTTTGTGCGGGCTTTTATTGGTATTTCGCCTACCGTTTCTTTTTCTTTTGGGCATTGATTAGCCTGTTGATACGCTATAATCTGCGCCGTCTGCCGGATGCACAGTTTAAGGAACGCTTTGCCCGCAACTTCGGCTATTCGTTGCTTGCCTACGCGGGGTTTGCATCCGTTTCCTACTGGATTGCCTCGTATGGCATCCGCACCGACTTTTTGGGCAGCACGTTGCTTTCCCAATTCTTCATCCTGTGCTCCCTCTGCACGCTTATCGGCCACATCTCCATGCTCTACTCCAAACAACGGGAGAAGGAACACGAGATTGAGCGCCTGCGCATAGAGAACCTGCAAAGCCGTTGCGATGCATTGGCCAACCAGATAAACCCGCATTTCTTTTTTAACTCACTGAACGGAGTGCAATCGCTCATCCGCAAGAAGGATGACGAGAAAACACTGATGTACGTGCATGAGTTGTCCGACATCTTCCGCTACATTCTTCAGAGTGACAAGAAGGGGCTCGTCACGCTGAGGGAGGAACTGGAATTCATCCAGTCTTTCCGCTACGTGATGGAGGTACGCTTTGCCAATAAGCTGGTGTTCTCCATCCGGGTAGACGAGGCTGTGCAGGATGAACTGACATTGCCGGTGCTTTCATTGCTCCCACTGGTGGAGAACGTGACCGTTCATAATATGATAGATAGTGAACATAAGATGGAAATCTCCATCCGGCTGAATGAACAGAATGAGTTGGTGGTGTCCAATCCTGTTTACCCCAAACTCTCTCCGCCCGATACCAACGGAACCGGATTGAAGAATCTGGAAAGTCGTTTCGCTTTGCTGATGAACAAGCAAATCCGGGTGGAGTGCGATGAAGAAACATTCCGGGTTTATCTCCCTTTAAAATAAAAATAGAATCAATATCAAAACAAAAGAGTAGCGATATGAGAGTGCTTATTGTAGAAGACGAGACTGCCGCTTATGAGAATCTGGTAGATATTCTCAAGGAAGTCTCCTATGATATTCAGCTTTCCGGTAATACGGAAAGTGTGACCCAGACTATCCATTGGCTGCAATCCAATCCGGCTCCGGATTTGATATTCATGGATATACATTTGTCGGACGGCTCGGCATTTACTATCTTCGACAAGATGGAACTGGAAACCCCCATTGTTTTTACGACGGCCTATGACCGTTATGCGATAGAAGCTTTTAAGGTGAACAGCGTGGATTACCTGCTGAAACCGGTGAAGGTGGAGGATGTGAAGCATGCACTGGATAAGTATAGCAAGCTGACTCATCAGGATATTCTGCAATACTTGTCTCAGTTGAACCTGTTGGCACCGGCGCCCAGATATAAAGACAAGCTATTGATTCCCTATAAAGATAAATTGCTGCCTGTCAGTCTGAGGGATGTTTCGTGTTTTTATACGGCGGATAAGAATACGTGTGTGTATCTGAAAGACGGGACCCTGTATCCGTATTCCAAGACGTTGGAACAGATAATGTCCTCTCTGAATCCCGCCGACTTTATCCGGGCGAATAAGCAATTCATCATAGCCAGGAACAGCGTGACGGATATAACAATCTGGTTCGATAGCCGCCTGCTGGTGACGCTCGATGTGGAGGTTCCCGAGCGTGTCTATATCAGTAAGAATAAGGCGTCTGAGTTCAAGTCGTGGCTGGTGAGTAATAACGGTTAGGTTACAGGACGTTAATCAGTAATTTAGGTATATACTACTGTAATTTGTCTACGGTTTCTGTTGACAACAGTCCCTATATTTGCAATCGAAAACTATTATAGAATAAAAAGAGTGTTTTTAAAGATGAAAAAAGAGAGAACGATACTTGCATTATGTACAGGCTGCCTGATAAGTGCGGCAAGCCTGCAAGCACAAACCGGCAAGGACAGCACACAGGTAGCGAGAAGCTATGCTATCAATGAAGTGGTGGTGACGGGCACACGCAGCGAAACGGATGTACGCCATCTGCCCATGACTGTATCAGTGGTGGGACGTCCGCAACTTGAAGCGAGCCAACAGGCTTCCGTGCTTCCGGTGCTGAACTCCCAGGTGCCCGGTTTCTTCTCCACTTCACGCGGTGTGATGGGGTATGGTGTGGCTACAGGTGCATCAGGACAGATGTCGCTACGTGGAATCGGAGGTCCTGCACAGGCGGGGCTGCCCACTACCGGGCTGTTGGTTTTGATTGACGGACATCCTCAATATATGGGTTTGATGGGACATCCCATCGCCGATGCTTACCAAACGATGATGGCGGAGCGAGTGGAAGTGCTTCGTGGCCCGGCATCAGTGCTTTACGGTTCCAATGCCATGGGTGGCGTCATCAACATCGTCACCCGCAAGATGCAGGAAGACGGTGTGAATACAAGCATCAACATCGGTGCCGGTTCTTATGGAACCTTGCAGACCGAAGCTACCAACCGCATCCGGAAAGGACGTTTCAGCAGTACGGTGACAGCTTCTTATAATCGTACAGACGGACATCGGGCCGATATGGGCTTTGAACAATACGGCGGTTATGCCAAGTTGGGTTATGACTTCACGGACAACTGGAAGCTGTGGGGAGATGTGAATATCACTCATTTCAATGCCACCAATCCGGGGGCGGCTACTCGTCCTTATATCGACAACGACCAACGCATCACTCGCGGTATGACCTCTTTTGCTCTGGAGAATCATTACGAAAAGACCTCGGGAGCATTGAGTTTCTTCTATAACTGGGGCGACCACTGGATAAACGACGGCTACCAGCCCGGCGGAAAACCGCTTGACTACCGCTTCAACTCCAACGACCAGATGCTCGGTGTATCATGGTATCAGAGCCTGCAACTTTTCAAAGGGAACCGGGTGACTGTAGGAGTCGATTATTTTCATTTCGGCGGTGAAGCATGGAACAAATTCTCTGACGGACATCGTGAAACCTCGGCGGACAAATCCCTGAATGAAGTAGCCGGATATGTAGACTTCCGGCAGGACATCATCACCTGGCTCACACTGAATGCCGGTGCACGCGTAGACCATCATTCGCAGACAGGGACGGAGTTTATTCCACAAGTCGGTCTGGCCTTCCACCTCCCGAAAGATGCGGAAATCAAAGCGATGGCAAGCAAGGGGTTCCGCAATCCCACCATTCGCGAAATGTATATGTTCCCTCCGCAAAATCCGGATTTGAAGCCTGAGAAACTGTGGAATTATGAACTTTCCTTCTCGCAGCGCCTTATGGAAAACCGTTTGTCATACGGCGTAAATGTGTTCTATATCAATGGTGAAAACCTGATTCTGCGTCTTCCCAACCCGGCCGGAAGCGGTATGCTGAACCAGAACTCCGGTGAGATTGAGAACTGGGGAGCGGAAGCCAACATAGGATACCGGTTCAATTCAACATGGGGTGTCACGGCAAATTATAGCTGGCTTCATATGGAGAATCCTGTGCTGGCATCTCCCGAACATAAACTTTACGGAGGAGTGAACTTCAGGAAAGGACGTTGGAGCGCATCTACGGGTATCCAATATGTGAAAGGACTTTATACCGACCTGGATGCGGAAACCAAGGAGAACTTTGTGCTGTGGGATATGCAGGGGAGCTTTAAAGCGACCCATTACCTGTCGTTCTATGTGCGTGGCGAGAACCTGCTGGCACAACGTTACGAAATAATAGCCGGCTATCCGATGCCGAAAGCTACTTTTATGGGTGGAGTAAACATCAATTTTTAATAAGTATATAGATTATGAAAACAACAACTATCAGACTGTATTCTCTGGATTACGGCAATGTGAAAACGTATTTTGCCGCTGCTCTTTTCATTTTGGGTAACCTGGCTCTGCCTCAGCTTTGCCATCTTATCCCGCAAGGCGGCCTCACGCTGCTTCCCATTTATTTCTTTACGCTTATCGCAGCTTATAAATATGGTTGGAAAGTAGGGTTACTGACTGCTGTCTTTTCTCCGGTTTTGAATCATCTGCTTTTCGGTATGCCTGCTGCGGGCGTACTTCCGGCTATACTACTGAAATCGGCCTTGCTGGCTGTGGCTGCCGGATATATTGCCAATCGTTCTAAACATGTTTCTGTCCCGATGCTGGCATTGGTGGTTCTGGCTTATCAGCTTACGGGCACATTGGGAGAGTGGGTCATGCTGGGTAACTTCACTCTTGCCTTCCAGGATTTCCGTATCGGTATTCCGGGAATGGTATTGCAGGTGCTGGGTGGCTATCTGTTCATTAAGTATTTGGTTTATAAATGATATTCCATAAAATAGAAGTATGTTACGAAAAATCAGACTAACGGTTGCCATTTTCTTCTTTGTGCTGATTACGCTGCTGTTCCTCGACTTCACGGGGACACTGCATGGTTGGTTCGACTGGATGGCTAAAATTCAATTCTTGCCTGCGTTGTTAGCCTTGAATGTAGGGGTTGTGATAGCCCTGATTGTGCTGACGCTGCTTTTGGGCCGTGTGTATTGTTCGGTAATATGTCCGCTGGGTGTCTTTCAGGACGTGGTTTCATGGCTGGGCAAAAAGCGGAAGAAGAACCGCTATTCTTATTCGCCTGCACTCAATTGGTTGCGCTATGGAGTATTGGGCGTGTTTATATTGGCTTTGATAGGGGGCGTCGGTTCTCTGGTGGCGCTGCTTGCACCTTACAGTTCGTATGGTCGGATTGCCTCCAATCTCTTTGCCCCGGTTTATCAGTGGGGAAATAACCTGCTTGCCTATCTGGCGGAACGTGCGGACAGCTATATGTTTTATTCCGTGGACGTGTGGATGAAGGCTGCGGGGACTTTTGCGATAGCTGCCCTGACGTTTGTCATTCTGGCTGTGTTGGCTTGGCGCAACGGGCGTACATATTGTAATACGATTTGTCCGGTGGGCACGGTGCTGGGATTCCTGTCACGTTTTTCTTTGCTGAAACCGGTGATTGATACTAGTAAATGTAATGGCTGTGGACTGTGTGCACGCAATTGTAAAGCGGCCTGCATCGACCCGAAAGCCCATAAAATAGATTATAGCCGTTGTGTGGCTTGCATGGATTGCATTGGAAAATGCAAGAAGGGAGCCATCCGCTATGAACGTCCGCGTAAAGAAGCACTGCAACCGGTGGCTGCCGGAAAGGTGAATAGCGTGTCATCGGAACAGGTGGATAATGCACGCCGTGCCTTCTTCTCTGCCGGAGCCATATTTGCCACAAGCACCTTGCTGAAAGCGCAAGAGAAAAAGGTGGATGGCGGACTGGCGGTTATCGAGGATAAAAAGATTCCCAAGCGCACGACACCTATTTTCCCGGCAGGTTCATTGGGAGCGCGCAACTTTACGGAGCATTGTACGGCTTGCCAGCTTTGTGTGTCGGTGTGTCCTAATCAGGTATTGCGTCCTTCCGGTAATTTGATGACATTGATGCAGCCGGAGATGTCTTATGAACGTGGTTATTGCCGTCCGGAATGTGCCAAGTGTGCCGAGGTGTGTCCCACGGATGCTATTCATCTCACCAGTCTGGCCGATAAATCGTCTATCCAGATAGGCCACGCCGTGTGGATTAAGAAGAACTGCGTGCCCCTGACGGACGGGGTGAATTGTGGAAACTGTGCCCGTCATTGTCCGGCTGCTGCCATTACGATGGTGCCTTCTGATGCGAATGATGACAAGTCCCCGAAAATCCCGGCCATCAATGTGGAGCGTTGCATCGGTTGCGGAGCCTGTGAGAATCTTTGTCCGGCACGTCCGTTCAGTGCTATTTATGTGGAAGGGCATGAGAGACATAGGGTGATATAAGATGATAATGTGATAAATGTTAGAAACATATATGGAAGAACATAATAAAAATATAAACCGCAGGGATTTCCTGAAAATAGTGGGTATCAGTGCTGCCACTACTACGGCTGCCGCCACTCTTTATAGCTGCAAGCAAAAAGACGGGGTGACGCCCGGAGGTACTGCATCTACGCCGGTGCCTACGGATAAAATGACTTACCGCACCTCTGTGGCTCAGAAAGATCGTGTTTCACTTCTCGGCTATGGCTGTATGCGCTGGCCTACTGTTCCTTCACCGGACGGGAAAGGGGATATGATTGACCAGGATGCCGTAAACGAATTGGTGGATTATGCCATCGCGCACGGGGTGAATTATTTCGATACATCCCCGGTTTATGTGCAGGGATGGTCGGAGAAGTCAACAGGCATTGCGCTGAAACGTCATCCGCGTGAGAAACTGTTCATTGCTACCAAGCTCTCTAATTTCAGTAATTATAGCCGTGAGAATTCCATTGCCATGTATCGCAAGTCGTTCGAGGACTTGCAGACGGATTATATCGATTACTATCTGCTCCACTCTATCGGTGGTGGTGGAACGGAGGCTTTCAAGGCACGGTATATTGATAACGGAATGATGGAATTTCTGTTGAAAGAGCGGGAGGCGGGGCGTATCCGCAATCTGGGATTCTCTTTTCATGGTTCGGTAGATACATATGATTATGCGCTCTCCCTGCACGATGAAGTGAAATGGGATTTTGTACAGATACAGCTTAATTATGTGGACTGGAAACATGCTTCGGGACGCAATGTGAATGCGGATTATCTGTACGATGAATTGGTGAAGCGCAATATTCCGGCGGTCATTATGGAACCGTTGTTGGGAGGACGCCTCTCCAATGTGCCCACTCATATCATGACGCGTCTTAAACAACGTCGCCCGGAAGATAGTGTGGCATCGTGGGCATTCCGCTTTGCCGGTTCCCCGGAACTGGTGTTGACGGTGTTGAGTGGTATGACGTATATGGAGCATCTGCAAGATAACATCCGTACATACTCCCCGCTGATTCCTCTGACCGAGGATGATAAGGAGTTTCTGGAAGAGACGGCGCAGTTGATGCTGAAATATCCTACGGTGCCTTGCAATGACTGCAAATATTGCATGCCTTGCCCGTATGGTATTGATATTCCTGCCGTGCTTATACATTATAATAAATGTGTAAATGAAGGCAATGTGCCGAAGAGCCAGCAGGATGAGAATTACAGGCAGGCGCGTCGTGCTTTCCTTGTAGGATACGACCGCAGTGTGCCACGCCTGCGCCAGGCAAGCCATTGTATCGGTTGCGACCAATGCTCGCCACACTGTCCGCAGAGTATCAATATTCCTAAGGAACTGAGACGCATTGATGCGTTTGTGGAACAGTTGAAACAGGAAACGTTGTAGCTCGTAAACTAATTTAGAATGAGAAAAACAAAAGTACGTATGTGGTTTGGAATACTAATAGCGGTTATAGCAGTAATATGCATTTCCGTATTCGCTTTTATCAATCAGCCGAGCTTCGGCAGGTTGCCCCAAGGTGAGCGCTTGGAGAGAATCAAACGTTCGCCCCATTACCGTGACGGTCAGTTCAGCAATCTGCACCAGACACCAGTGATGGCGTCGGATAAAGGGTTCTTTGGGGCTATGTTCTCTTTCCTGTTTCGCAAGCCGGAAGGATTGAGACCGGAGAATGCCGTTCCGACCATTAAAACGGACTTGCATAAATTGGAGCGTGATAAAGATGTATTCATTTGGTTCGGGCATTCCTCTTACTTTATCCAGATAGACGGAAAACGTATTCTGGTTGACCCTGTATTCTGCATGGCTTCCCCTGTGTCCTTTGTCAATAAACCATTCAAGGGAACCGATATTTATAAACCGGAGGATATGCCGGATATTGATTATCTGGTAATCAGTCACGACCATTGGGACCACTTGGACTATCGCACTGTGAAAAGTCTGAAAGACCGGGTGGGCAAGGTGATTTGCGGATTGGGTGTCGGCGAGCATCTGGAACATTGGGGATACAGAAAAGAACAGCTTGTGGAATTGGATTGGCAGGAAAATGCCGCACTGGATAACGGCTTTACCGTTCATTGTCTTCCGGCACGGCATTTCTCCGGGCGTGGCCTGAAAGCCAACCAGACCTTGTGGGCGTCCTTCCTGTTGGAAACTCCGTCTCAGAAGCTATATATGGCAGGAGACGGTGGATATGATTCTCATTTTGAAGAAATCGGAAAACGCTTTCCCGATATAGACCTTGCCATTCTGGAGAACGGCCAATATAATGAAGACTGGAAGTACATCCATCTGATGCCTTCGGATATGGGAAAGGCTGCCAGAGAACTGAAAGCGAAAAGAATATTGACGGTACATCATTCCAAATATGCTCTGGCAAGGCATCCTTGGGATGAACCTCTGATGAACGAAAAGAATATGCAGAAACAAGATTCGCTGAATATGCTGGTTCCCGTGATAGGGGAGGTCGTACCTTTATAGAAAACTTTCATCTCTGTAATAAATAGTGGATCGCGCTGATATTGTTGTCATATAAAGACAATGATATCAGCGTTTTTTATAGTGCTCACCTCATTGTTTTTATTCAGTTGTAAGGTGGTTGCTTTCATAATACAGTAAGATTGGTGTTTGAAACTGTAATACGTCTATGGATGCGCCTTTATTTATCGTGTAACTTTGCATTATTGAAAGTGAGTTTTGTCAATAACGAAAGTATAAATACCTCAAATTAGAATCTGATATGGGAACAGATAAAGGAATCAGCCGTAGAGAAGCTTTGGCGAGAATCGGTATGATTGTCGCAGGAGTAGCCACCTCGTCAATAGGATTATCAGTTTTGACTTCTTGTGCAGAAAAAACACAGAAGAAGCGTATTGTTTTGTATTTCACCGCTACGGGAAACTGTTTGTATGTCGCCCGCCAATTGGCAGGGGAGGAAGGACAGCTATTGAGTATTCCGCAAATGGTGAAACAAAACCAGTACGAGTTCGAGGCGGATGAAATAGGTATTGTCTATCCGATATATGGCCATATGCCGCCCAATATGGTGCGGAACTTCATCAGGAAAGCTAAGCTGAAAGCAGGATATAAGTTCGCAGTTCTCACTTATGGAGCGAGAAAATGCGACGCGATAGAGATATGGGATGGTATATCGCGCGAGGCGGGTAACCCATTTGATTATATTGCCACGCTCATCATGGTGGATAATTGGTTGCCGAACTTCGACATGAACGAACAGATTAAAATAGAGAAGCATATTCCGGAGAACTTGCAGCGAATCACCGGGGACATCTCCCGCAGGCGAGAGTGGCACGAACCGGTAAGTGAAGAGGAGCGGCAGATGCATGCAGGATTCATGACGCTTTCGGGACTTGATCCTGAAGTAGGTTTTCTCAAGAAAAGTGAACGGTATTTTGTCGTTACGGAGAATTGCATCGGTTGCGGAGCCTGCACGGAGGTCTGTCCGCGTGGAAACTATGAATTTACTTCAAATGGGATTACCATGCAGGGAGATTGCGATTTCTGTTTCGCCTGCATTCAAAACTGTCCGCAGAAAGCCATTCAGTTCAAAAAGAATAATGAAGATCCTTTATTGGCAAGAGGCGAACGAAATCCGAATGCCCGATACCGGAATGAAAACATTTCACTGATGGATATCAAGAGGGCCAACAGACAATAAGTTAAGTAGACTGCGCTGTATTTTTGTTTCTAGCATATTAGTGTATCTTTGCAGATCGATTATGAAACTCTAAAAACTGAAAACAATGAAACAGGAAGTCTTATTTCTCCTATTGAATGATTATGCCGATTGGGAAGGCGCGTTCCTCGCTATTTCTTTAAATGCCGGGGTGATACCGGGTAGCGAAGTGAAATATACACCAAAGACAGTTGCTCCGACACTGGATGAAGTCCGTTCCATAGGCGGATTCCGTACAGTGCCGGATTATAGTTTTCAGACTATGCCTGCCGATTATGCAGCATTGATTCTGATAGGCGGCATGCAGTGGCAATCACCCGAATCGGAATTGGTGGTGCCTATCGTGCAAGATGCCTTGCGACGTGGCAAAATAGTAGGAGCTATCTGTAATGCGTCCGCATTTATGGGTGCACATGGCTTTCTGAACGATGTGAAGCATACCAGTAACACGCTTCCATATCTGAAACAGTTTGCCGGTGAACGATATACCAATGAAGCCGGATATCAGGAAAAACAAGCTGTCAGTGATAAGAATATTGTGACCGCTAATGGTACGGGGCATTTGGAGTTCACTCGCGAACTGCTGTTGCTTTTAAAGGCTGATACTCCGGAAAATATAGAAGCTTCTTATGATTTCTATAAGAATGGTTTCTTGAAATAAGATAAATTCGCGGCTTTTGAGATTCTTTGAGAAGATGAAGGATTTTTGATGACATGGTTTCGCAGAGCAATAGGAGAATTTAGTACCTTTGCCTGCGAATACTAATGCGTTCCACCATAGAGAACACTACTAAAACAATTTGCATTGGCAGTTGTATGTCTCTTTTGATGAAGATGCAGGCAGAAAAACCGGAAATGCGGCACAAAACGTTTCACTTATGAATAAAATAGCACTGATGGTTATTAAGAAAAATGAAAGAAAAGGAAGCATAAAAGGGAAAAGAAAGGCAGTAGGATGGGATAATAAACTACTTTGTGAACTTTTATCCATGAAATATTTTTAATGCGTCAGCCCTGAGTTGTGAAGTACGTGATTCACAGCTGTAGACACTGCAAAAATATTGCTTATCAACACAAGAAACATAGGCAGCCAACGGAAGAAACATAGGAGATTAACATAACCAATCCCTACTCTGGACATCACAGAAATGGACGGGAATGCGAAAAAGTAAAAGAACGAATGACAAAAATACCGCTATCCGACATATTCGGCGTCTTAGTGACGAAGGAAAGCTGAAAAGTAGAGGGTTGTAGAAACTAACGATTTATGTGCTGAAAAGACATAATCCTAAGATTATGAATGGGATATGCTTAAATGTATGAGGTGTAGGTAAAATTGCCTACACCTCATACATCTTTGCTTACACCACGCTGTATTGCCGATGAATAAAGGGATGCAGAGCGAGGGTGTAAGTGTGTAGGTAAAAGTGATGATAAACTCTGTGTAGAGCTTGGACGCTGAACTTGGGTTCTTGAGTCGTCCGTATAAACCTTGAAACTTAAATAGTCAGGTATGTTATTAAATCATAATTAAGAATAAAGCCAACTGAGTCAATGGAGCTTAGTTGGCTTTTTGACGATATTTTTGCGGCTATATAAACTGATAAAAATTATGCGGATGTTTTTCCTGATATTTATACTTGGCTATATAGGTGGCAATGTTTACGTATTTATTCGTGCATTGCAGATGCTGTCCGGTGCATCGTTGCCTCTGAGGATTCTGCTGTCTGTCTTTTTCTGGTTGGCGGTGTTCTCGTTGGTAATTGCTCTGTTGACCCGCCACATGGAGATACCTGCCACCTTGTCGAAAACAATGTTTAATGTCGGTTCGGCATGGCTGGTGTTTACGTTATATATGGTAATGGCTTTGTTGCTGACGGATGTGACAAGACTGTTTGTACCGACAATGAAATATGGTTTTTGTTATGCTTTAGGTTTCACCTGCTGCCTGCTTCTGTATGGTTACTATAACTATCTTCATCCGCAGATAAACAATATTAATATTCCGATTGATAAGCCTATAGATGGCAAGGGGATGAAGATTGTAGCCGTAAGTGACCTGCATTTAGGAAACGGGACAGGAAAAGCTATGTTGAAACGCTATGTGGATATGATAAATGCCCAAAGTCCCGATTTGATACTTATCGGCGGCGATCTGATAGACAACAGCCTTATACCGTTGTATAAAGAGAATATGGCGGAAGAACTGGCGGAACTGAAAGCTCCGATGGGCATTTATATGGTTCCGGGCAATCACGAATATATCAGCGGCATTGATGACTGTGTGAGTTTCTTAAAGACTACTCCGATACAGTTGTTACGTGATTCCGTAGTGACGCTACCCAATGGAGTGCAGCTGATAGGGTGTGACGACCGTTCCAACCGTTCGCGCCGTTCTTTGCCAGAACTATTGAAACGAACTGAAAATAGCAAGCCTATGATTGTTCTGGATCATCAGCCCTATAATCTGAAGAAAACAGATTCTTTAGGAATAGACCTGCAATTCAGCGGACATACCCACCACGGGCAGGTATGGCCTATCAGTTGGCTGACAGACAGACTGTATGAGCAAAGCCATGGCTATCGTAAATGGAGTAAAGCACACATCTATGTGTCCAGCGGGTTATCCCTTTGGGGGCCTCCTTTCCGAATCGGAACAAATAGTGATATGGCGGTATTGAATTTGTCAGGTATGTGATTGATTGATAGCGGGGAAAAGAATATAAATGTCTTTAAATCTTGTTTTTTGTTAAAGCGAAGAGTGCGATTAAACTTTTCGCTTTTTTGTTTGTCCTATAAATATTGTAATTCAATAGGTATGATAAAATATAAGCAGGTATTAGTTTAGAACGGGCGGATGATGATTCGCCCGTTTTTCATTTATTTTGCCTTTCCCTTGTATTTTTGCCTCTCTTTTTGTTCCTTTGTTCCCGTTAATTGTAAACAAATGGTAGAATGAAAAACGTATTTTATTTCTGTATATGTATAGCGGTGTGGCTGTTATCAGCTTGTTCTTCACAGAAAAAGGGAGATGGGGCTGACATACAGGTGTTGATGAAAGACAGTGTGGATGCCAGCGGTTTGCAACATATGCAGGTGTCTGATATTAAGACGACATTTACTTATAAGGGTAAGGATTATCAGTCGAACGTGGTTCGCCGACCCGATGACAGCCTGCCGATTGTGATAAATGAGCAGGGAGAAAAATTCGTGGACAATCGCATCACGTTACGTATAACTTCCGGTGGTAAATCCGTTGTGGATAAGGTGTTCACAAAGGAGAATTTTGCTTCGCTGGTGGACGCAAAATTCCTGAAACACTCCATCCTCGAAGGACTCGTGTATGATAAAACCACCCCGAAAGGCATTGTATATGCGGCAAGCATCTGCTATCCGCAGACTGACCTCTATATTCCGTTGTCGCTGACGGTTACGCCCGACGGAAAAATATCCATGGCGAAAGAAGAATTGCTGGAAGATTTGTATCAAACGGACAGCATTAGGTAAGTTGAGATTGAGAATTCCAGAAAGTTTCCTAATTTATGAGTTTTCTTTGCCGGTATGAAAATCCTGATTGTAGAAGATGAACCGGATTTGCGGGAAACGATCCGCATCTCCCTTTTGAAAGAGAACTTCGTGGTAGAAACTGCAGCCGACTATTATTCGGCATTGGAGAAAGTGAACGACTACGATTATGACTGCATCTTGCTGGATATTATGTTGCCCGGCGGGAGTGGTCTGGATTTGTTGCGTGAACTCAAACGTCTGCGTCGTAGCGACAGTGTGCTGATCATCTCAGCCAAGGACTCACTGGATGATAAAGTGGAGGGATTGGAACTGGGTGCCGACGATTATCTGACGAAACCTTTTCATCTGGCGGAACTCAACGCACGGGTGAAGTCTGTAATCCGCCGTCGGCAAGCTAAAGGAGATGTATCCGTCACAGTGGGAAATCTGCTGTTATATCCTGATAAGCGCCAGGTGGAGGTTGGGGGAGTCCCTTTACAACTCAATCGTAAAGAGTTTGATTTGCTCTATTATTTCGTAGTCAATCCCAATCGTGTCATCAATAAGATGAGTCTTGCGGAGTCTGTTTGGGGGGATAATATCGACCAGGCGGATTCATTGGATTTCATTTACTCGCAAGTGAAAAATCTTCGCCGGAAACTGAAACAGGCCGAAGCCACCGTGGAGTTGAAAGCGGTGTATGGTTTTGGTTATAAACTCTCTGAGGTATGAAACTGCTTCACTATACTTACGGAAAGCTTTCGCTGCTGCTGTTTTTGTTGATGGCGGTATGGGGTATGCTGTTTTATTATGCTATTGTCGATGAAGTGGTGGATGAAACGGATGACACACTTGAAAACTATGGTAAGATATTGATTAGTAACGCTCTTATGGATCCTTCCATTCTTGACACGGAAGGTTCGTTGATGTCTTTTTATAAATTCCGCCCTATCTCTGAAGAAGAGGCGGAAGATTACGATGAAGTGTATTATGACTCTACCGTCTATATAGAGAGTGAAGACGAGGACGAGCCGGTGCGGGTGATGAAAACCGCTTTCTGTATGCCGGACGGTCAATATTATGAGTTGAAACTGATGATTTCCATTCTGGAGCGTGACGATATGGTGGAAGCGATGCTCTGGTATCTGGGGGCGTTATTCATGTTGTTTTTGATTTGTACGTCCATCGGAACACGTCTGATATTGCAAAGTGTGTTTCGTCCGTTACATCATTTGTTGGAGTGGTTGAAGCAGATTCAACCGGGAAAAGAGGTTCCGGTACTTGATAATCCTACGAAAATCCGGGAATTCCGCCAGTTGGGTGATGCGGCCGTGGATATGGGAAACCGTAGCTATAAGGCGTATGAAGAGCAGAAGCAGTTCATCGAGAATGCTTCGCATGAGTTGCAGACACCGCTTGCCATTGTGCGCGGTAAGGTGGAATTGCTTGCCGAGAATGAGGCGATGACGGAAGAGCAGTTGAAAGAGTTGGATGAGATATATGCTACGTTGGGCAGGGCGGTGCGACTGAATAAATCCTTGCTACTGCTGTCTCGTATTGAGAATGGGCAATATACCGAGACGGAGGATGTTTCTGTAGATGACGTGCTGGATGAACTGTTGCCCGACCTGATGGATATATATGAAGGAAAACATATTCATCTGATGCGTACCAAAGGGGAGACGCCTTTCGTAATCCGTTGCAATCTTTCTCTGGCGCAGATTCTGGTTTCCAACCTGGTGAAGAACTCTTTACTGCATAATCAGGAAGGTGGCGAATTGCGCATCGTTACTACGTCTTCGTCACTAAGTATCAAAAACAGCGGTGAACATCCCCTGGATGGAGAAAAACTGTTCCGGCGTTTCTATCGCAGCATTGATGGTAAGAAGGATTCTACCGGACTGGGGCTTGCCATTGCCCGTTCCATCGCTACTTCCGCTTCCCTCCGTCTGACTTATAAATGGGAGGAAGGAATGCATGTATTCTTGCTCGTTAAAGAACCTAAAAAGAAAAGCTAAAGGCGGGTATTCCCAAATCTTTCCCAGTTCTGTGTCGTTATTTGCAGTGTGAACAAAAACAGGAAATAAATTAGTAACACTTAAAAAGAATAACGATTATGAAGAAGATTTTATCTATTCTCGTATTGGCTATCGTAGCCGTTCAGTTCGCTTTTGCAGGTGATGTCATTACCAAAGACGCAAAGGAACTCCCATTGACTGCGCGTAACTTTATCAATCAGTATTTCAGTAAACCGCAGATTTCATACATCAAGATAGACAGTGAACTCTTATCCAAGAAGTATGAAGTGCTGCTGACTGACCGTACGGAGATCGAGTTCGACAAGAAAGGTAACTGGACTGAAATAGACTGTAAGAAGAATGCTGTGCCTGCCGCCCTTATCCCGGTTTCCATTAAGGATTATGTAAAGGCTAATTTCCCCAATGAGATTATCACTAAGATAGAGCGTAAGGGAGTAGGCATAGAAGTGGAACTTGCGAATGATTTCTCTTTGAAGTTTAATAAGAAAGGACAGTTTGTCAGTATGGATGACTAATGGGGGAAAAAATGATGAAAACAAGATTTTTGATGTTAGCGATGATGATGTGCATAGCTGCTATGACCTTCAGCGCATGTAGTGATGATGACGATGATGATAAAGGCATTAATGTGCCGGAATCTGTGGCGCAGGCTCTGAAACAGAGATATCCGAGTGCGACAGGAATAGAGTGGAAACAGAAGAAATCGTATTACGTTGCCGACTGTTGGCTGGATGGAAAAGAATCGAATATATGGTTTGACGCCAGCGCCAATTGGCAGATGACGGAATCGGAATTGTATTGGAATGACGTTCCGGCCGCTGTACAAACTGCATTTGCTAATGGTGAATACGCCAACTGGGTGCAAGATGATTATTATTTCTTGTTCTATCCGTTGCAGCCTATGCAGTATGTGATTGAAGTGGAGCAGGGAAAACTGAAATATCAGTTGTTCTACTCTGAAGATGGAGGATTGATGAATACGGTGGATGTGTCAGGTAAGGATGATACGATTTATCCGCCGGAGGTGTAAGATAGTGACGGGCTACGGGCGCAAGTTACAAGTTGCTGCGCTGTAGCCCGTCACTTAAATTAGTACTATGTGCTAAATTATCACTCTCCCATAGGGCGATAATCTTTAGCCAGCCCGCCTTCACTGGTTTCTTTGTAAAGCGACGGCAGGTCATTTCCGGTTTCTTTCATCACTTCCACTACTTTGTCGAAAGATACACGATGCATACCATCAGTAAAGGAAGAATAAAGATTGGCATCCAGAGCACGGGCGGCAGCATACGCATTTCGTTCGATACAAGGAATCTGTACTAATCCGCAAACCGGGTCACACGTCATGCCCAAATGATGTTCCAATCCCATTTCAGCAGCATATTCTATCTGCGCCGGACTGCCGCCGAACAATTGATTGGCAGCGGCTGAAGCCATAGAACAAGCTACGCCGACTTCTGCCTGGCATCCTGCTTCAGCTCCTGAAATAGAAGCGTTGGTTTTCACGATATTTCCTACAAGACCTGCCGTGGCAAGAGCACGCAGAATACGGATATCACTGAAATCCCGACTCTTGGCAAGGTGATAAAGCACTGCCGGCATCACACCGCAGGAGCCACAGGTGGGTGCGGTAACTATGGTTCCGCCCGAAGCATTCTCTTCACTTACGGCCAGAGCGTAGGCAAATACTAGTCCGCGTGATTGCAGGGATTGTTTGTATCCGCTGGCACGTATATAATAGGTGGAGGCTTTGCGGCGCAGATTCAACGGACCGGGTAATACCCCTTCCTGTTCCAGTCCGCGGCGGACAGCTGCCTGCATGGTTTTCCACACTTCGTTCAGATAATCCCAGATATCCTCTTCCTCACATTCCTTGACGTACTCCCAATAACTTCTTCCGGTTTTCTCGCACCATTGCAGAATTTCGGTCATGTGGTTCATGGTGTAGATATCCGATGTGTTGACCGAAGATGCACCATTGTTTTCTTCGGCCAGAGCGCCTCCTCCGACACTGAAGACCGTCCAGGAATCCGTTTCTTTACCTTCCGCATCCAAAGACACGAATTTCATACCGTTGGGGTGGAAGGGGAGGAATATTTTCGGTTCCCATACTATCTCTACCGGAGCGGCAGGTTGCAGCGTCTCGGTAATGGCTATATTGGTCATATGTCCTTTACCTGTAGCTGCAAGGCTACCGTATAAGGTCACTTTAAAAGAGGAAGCTTCCAGATGTTTCTCCAGAAAAAGCTCGGCAGCCTTGCGTGGTCCCATTGTATGGCTGCTTGAGGGACCTGTACCGATACGGTAGAGTTCTTTGATTGATTTCATGGTTATATTGTTTATAGGTCAACGACTGTGATTCCTGCGCCGCCAAACTGTACATGTTCGTCAGCAAAGTGCCTGATGCCGGGAACTGTCTGCAGATATTGGCGGATAAGTGTGCGCAAAATGCCTGTACCTGTTCCGTGAAGAATACGTACACGCGCCATACCGACAAGGATGGCATCATCAATGAAGTAGGTCACTGCCTGTAGGGCTTCATCACCACGCATACCTCGTACATCAATATCTTGTTTGAAGTTCAGTTTCTTCTCATACATGCTGTCCTGCGTCTGATTGCTGACAAATGTACTTTTGGTAGAACTGTCCACCTTTTGCGGAACAGCGTTGGTACGTTCCAAGCGTTCCACTTTCACGGTGGTCTTTATACTGCCGAAAGCGATGACGGCATTCTTTCCGTTCACTTCCATTACTTCGCCCACCGAACTCTGCCCTTTTATCTTCACCATAGCACCGGGGACAATACTTGCCAGACGTTCTGCCTCTTGTTTGGCTTTTAGTGCCTCTTGTTCCTGTGCTGAAAGTCCGTTTCCTGCATCTTTGGCTTTTTTATCTTTCTTCCGGTTTTGCCTTTCCTGCAATTTCTGCATCTTGCGGGCTATCTTCTCCTCTTGTTCTTTGGAGGCGAGAGCTTCCATTGATTCGCGGAATTCAGTCAGCTCTTGACGTGCCTGGCGGGTCTTTTCTTTTTCCGCCTGCGCTTCTTTGATGGTGCGGATGGTATTTTCAATCCGGGCATTGGCTTCCTGTACCAGTTGTTCGGCTTCTTCTTTGGCTTTCCGGATAATCTCTTTGCGGGATTTCTGCAAGTCTTCCATTTCGGCCTGGTAGCGGGAGATAGTTTCTTCCATGTGCTTCTCGCGTTGGCGGATGGTCTGGCGTTTTCCTTCCCAATAACGCTTGTCGCGTACAATGTCCTGCAAATATTTATCGGCATTGATGTACTCACTGCCTATAATTTCGGATGCATCGGCAATGACATCTTCCGGGAGACCGATCTTCCGGGCTATTTCTACGGCAAACGAACTTCCGGGATTACCTATCTGGAGTTGGAAGAGTGCCTGCATCAAGTGGCGGTCGTACAACATGGCTCCGTTCACTACACCTTCATGGTCTTCGGCAAAGTGCTTCAGATTCTGGTAGTGTGTAGTGATAACGCCGAAGGTCAGTTTTTGGTTGAAGCGTTTCAGTACGGCCTCGGCTATGGCGCCACCGATTTGCGGTTCCGTACCGCCGCCGAATTCGTCGATAAGGATGAGGCTGCGCTCATTGCAATTCTTCATCATCATTTTCATGTTGGTCAGATGTGAAGAGTAGGTACTCAGGTCATCTTCGATGGACTGTTCATCACCTATATCTATGAAGATGCTGCTGAAAATGCCCGCATGACTGCGTTCGTGCATGGGGATGAGCATACCGCATTGCAACATATATTGCAATAAACCTACGGTTTTGAGGCAGACGGATTTACCGCCGGCATTTGGACCGGAGATGATAAGAATGCGTTGCTGTTTGTTCAACTCGATTTCCAGGGGGACTACCTTCTTGCCGTGTTTGGCAAGGGAGAGTTGGAGTAACGGATGCACAGCCATAGTCCAGTCCAGTATCTGCGTATTTTCCAATGCGGGTTTTATGCCTGATATTTGCAGGGCAAACAGGCTTTTGGCACGGATGAAGTCTATTTCGGCAAGGAATTCGTAGGACTGCAACACATCGGGGATGGAGGGACGCAGCAGATTGGAGAATTCTACCAGGATGCGGATTATCTCTCTGCGTTCGTCTGCTTCGAGTTCGCGGATGCGGTTGTTGGCTTCCACCACTTCGGCGGGTTCAATGAAGACTGTCTTTCCACTTGCCGACTCGTCATGTACGATACCTTTGATTTTACGTTTCAGTCCCGGTGCTACGGGAATTACCAGACGACCGTCGCGCATGGTGGGGGTGACGTCTTTATCTACCACACCTTCCGATTGGGCATTGCGCAGGATGCTGTTCAGCGAACGGGAAATACTGTTCATGGTATTTGCCAGTTCACGGCGGATACGTGCCAGTTCGGAGGAGGCATTATCCTTTATTTTCCCGTAAGGTGACAGTATGTTGTTTATCTTCTGGATAAGTTGTGGAAATGCCAGGATGTCTTTGGCGAGATGCCGCAGGCAAGGGTAGGGGGAATCTCCCTCTTCCGTATCGTCCTTTTCGAGGAATCGCACGATGTCGCGTATTGTTTCCAGCGAGCGGCGCAGGTCGAATAGCTCCTGCTCGTCCAGGTACATTCCTTCTACGCGTATTCGTTTTAGCGACGGGCGTACGTCGAAAAAGTATTGGGCGGGGAAATTATCTTCCTCTTCTATAATACGGATAAATTCGGTGACGAGGTTCAGGCGTTCTTCCACTTCTTCATAGTGGTCGGAGAATGCCATGTCCGTCACCCGTTCTACGCCTAATGTGCTAAGGCATTTTTCGCTTAGCAATTGGCGTATCTGGTCGAAACCTATCTTATGTTCAAAGTTTAGTGGATATATCATGATGCAAAAGTAGTATTTATTCGCGAAAAAAATGGCAGGAAGTTTGTAGAATTAAAAATGATTTGTACCTTTGCACCGCTTTAGGAGAAAAGCACTTCTTGAAAGAGGAGTTTTGGAGAGGTGGCAGAGTGGTCGATTGCGGCGGTCTTGAAAACCGTTG
>OHEH01000065.1_pt1 | contig 96230 bp, 82 predicted proteins | sample 1567221 | NCBI WGS metagenome assembly OHEH01 (sample SAMEA3879586, study PRJEB24766) | human gut metagenome | biome: human-associated habitat; feature: feces | place: USA | collected 1985/1987
TTAGTATCTCTCGTGCCCTACATTGAATTCATACCCTTAACCTTAACAACTAATCGACTTTGCACTAACTTTGCCTCTACGCCTCTTAAAATGCGTCGTCCATCAATTTATCTTTACAAACTATCCTTTTCGTCTAGGTCTTGCTGCTACTATTAGAGTTATTGTTCGTGTTTCTACTGTTCTTGTTTGTTATTGATGAAATAATTGTTATATTTGTTAGCAACTAATATTTATAACAATGGCTTCGATTAATCAAATTGTTTCTGAGATAGCTCATGCTGTTCATCAAAGTAATAATCATGTTACACGAATGACAATTCGTTCTGCTGTTATTCATACTTTTAATGAACAAGTTCGTCAAAGTTACGAACGTCATGGAGCTATTGATAAGATACTTATGCAACGTTATCGTATAAGTATTATTGATGTTCCCGATGGAGATATATTTCAGTCTTTAGTTACTATAAAGTGTAAAGTCAAACGTAGTGCTCAAAGAGTTCCTCGTCCTGTAAGACTTGAAAACAATCTTCCTTTTCTAAGTGTTCGTACTGTTGGATTCGATAATTTAGCAATTCCTTTTATTAAAGAGAGTTCTTCTAAGTTTTATGCTGAACTTCCCGGTATGTGTAAGTTGCCAACTTATGATTATATAAATGGTTATTTATATATAAATAGTCAAGGCAATCCTCTCATTAATTCATTAGGTGCAATTGTTATTGAATCTCCTTTTGAAATACCGACCGAAATTCCTATTGAAACTCATAAAGGTATTGTTGATAATAGCGGAGATGATAATGAGTTTATTATTCCCGAAGATATGGTTGAGCGTATTAAGGATGTAATATATAGACGTAATCTACTTAATGTAGAACGTATTACTAATGAAGTTCCTGTTAAAGATAGTATTAATCAAAATCCTGATATAGAAGTATGATAAGTCCAAAGATGGATAGATATGATTATCGTCATATGTATAAACGTTTCATTGAAACAAGTAATGAAGATTATAAACTTACTCTAGGTAAGATAAATCATTATTCATCTTTACTAAATAAGCTAAAGTTCAATATTGAAAGTCGTAGAGATGAAGTACGTAGTATATTTGGTATTTGTCTTTATAACTTTTGGGAATGGAATACTGATGAACCAGATGTTAATCATAGACTAGAGAACAATGTTGATAAAGTCTACGCTATGTTCTCAGAAGCTAAGCAATTAAAGTATGGAGATATTTATAATACTTTTAAACGTTATTTTGTTGTTATTGGTAAACTTCAAACTAATAAGAATCTGTTAATTCGTATTAAGAACCGTAAAGATATAACTCTTCCACAGTTTCGTAATTATCTATATAGATTCTACGAGCAAGTTAATAGAGAAGTTCTTAGAGGTAAGATAGTTAAATTCAATAATAAACTTGGTTGTGCTTTAATTGAAAGAGTTCGTAGAGGTGACGTTTATAATAGTACTGGAAATCTTATTAAACGAAAGAAGATGATAGATTGGCAAACAACTCGTAAGAACAAAGCTAAACTTATTGAAGAAGGTAAGATTCCATATGATCATGACGATGCTATTGCTGCTAAACGTAAAGGTGTTCCATATAATGGTGTTGAATATGTTGCTTATCTTCAAAGTCAGTGGTGGTGTCAGCTTGTTCTTGTAGATGCTAACTTTAAGTTTAGAGGTTTATTTAAATTTATTCCTTGTAATAAAAGAACTGTTGAGACTCTTAAAGTTATGATGTCTAAATGTAATTCAATTGAAGATATTATTAAATATCCAATTGATACTATGGCTAGACTATCTATGATTATTAAGTTTGATGAAACTTACACTATTAAATATATAAGAAATGATGAACAAAGAGGTATTACCGATAGAAGGCATAATTGCCCGTTTAGATAATGACTTCAATATAATGACAAGTGATTACATTCCTCGTGTAGCCACTTGGTGTATTGATGCTATGAATGAAATGGGAATCCTTCAATATGAGAAAAAAGAAATGGTTGTGGAAGTTCATGATAGAATCGCTGAATTTCCTTGTTGTGTAAATGCATTTAGTGTTTATGTAGATGGTTGTGAAATACCTAATGCTAAAGAATCTAAAAGCTGTTGTAATCAATCTAGAACTTATTACTTTGAAGAAGATAAAAGTAATACTAAACGTAGTAGACGTGTAGTAGAACCCTATCCCGAACATGATTCTAATCGTAATTATGTTTATGTTCAGAGTAATAATTCTATTGAATTAAACTTTGACGTAGATAAAGTTACAGTTAAATATCTTTCTGTTAAGTCAGTATATAGTAAAACATTTCATTGTGATATTCCTGTTATTCCTAATAACGGTAAATTAGTTACTGCTTTAGAATGGTATTGTATGTGGAAGATATTAAGTAGAGGAACTAAACATCCTGTTTATTCTTTGCAAGGTAATCAATTAGTTAATCCTTATTATCTTTGGAGAGAAGCTCGTAACGCTGCTAAAGCATCTGTTATTATTGATAATCAAGGCGACATTTATAGTGGTTGGTCGTCTATGTTCTTTAATGCAACTTTTAGACCAAGAAGCTAATGGAAATAATCAAAGAACTAAATAAAGATGATGGAATAGAATTTATCAAGAACGGTTCTATTACTCATGCAATGAATATAGTAGTTTCTAAAGACGGTAATTCTATTGAGAATGAAAAGTCTTTAGAAACTATTGTTACTTTAGAAGAAGATTTAAAGATTGTAGGTATTATTCCTTGTGCTACTGAACTTGTTATATTCTGTGATAATAATAATATTTATCGTTTCGATGAAGAAACACAAGAACTTAATCAAGTTGCTAATTCTTGGAATTGGTATGGTGGTGAAGTATTTGGTACTTATACTTATAATGTTCGTGGTGATCTTATTGTAGCTATAAGCGAACGTAATGCTGATAAAGACGTTCCTCTTAAAGTTATAAATCTAAATAATGCTGACTTAGGTTCTGATGATATTTATACTCTTAATCCTGCTATTCCACAAGTAACAGTACTTGATAGCGGAACTGCTGTTGGAGGACGAATGAGAGTTGGAACTTATTTAGTATTTATTCGTTTTGAAATTAGTAATTATGAATATACTAGTTGGAAAGACTTAGGAACTATTATATATATTGATGCTCCGTTTAAGACTGGTTCTATTTCTTCTATTACTCTTCAAGGTAGTAGAGGAACTACTCGTAATTGGGACCCTACTTATTATCTTAATGATGGCTATGCAGAGGATACTGATTATGCTTCTAGTTCTATTGATTTAGATATTCAAATAGATAATAAAACTAGTAACAAATTTAAGTCATTCCAAATTGCTTATGTTTGTACTTATAAAGATGGAATAGAAGCATTTAATCTAGGTAGTTATCAATTTAGTGATAGTGGTAAATATCATATTACTGGTAATCGTAATGTACTAGAAAAACTTTCAGTAGATGAAGTTCTTAATTCTGCTAATAACTTTAATATTTATAATGTTAAAACAATGTGCAACTATGGTAATAGATTATATGTTGCTAATTATAAAGAAGAAAGTCGTAAGTTAGATATAAGTAAGATAGATACTTCTAATATTAGAGTTGGTGTTTACGCAGATAAAGATGAGTATGGAAATACTCTTAATTATATAGTAGATGCTAAACCTATTGAAGATGAAGTATATCGTTTCTACGTTCATTATGTTTATCCTGACGGAAGTTATACAGATGGTATTATTATTGAGAACAATAATATGCGTACTGGCGATACTAAGAAAGGAGTTCAAATAACTATTGGGACTTATAGTAATACTCAGACTGGCGAGTACGATAGACCGATCTATATGACTTGTTATGACGACACTAAAGTATCTGATGTAGTTGCAGCTATTAGAGAAGCTAAGACTAATCCTTCTTATCCTAATTATAACGATAGTACTATTAAAGATAAGTTAGGACTCATTGCTATGTCTGAAACTGAAGGTGTCGATTACTATTGGTTTAATCTCGATCCTCGATTTGAAACTAATAATACTCGTAGAATTACTTATCTTTGTCCTTATACTAATAATAACGGAGATCGTTTATTCCGTACTCCACATAGAATTAAAGGAAACTTTGTATTCGATAATATCCCAATGTATGAAGGATTTGTTGGATACTTTATTAGTTATGAAGAAATAGATAGTATTATTATTGGTGATGGTATAATAGATCAACATAGAGATATGGCACTTGGAGCTAGTTCTACTACTCTTAGAAATGCTAACTTCCAAAGTTTATCTGTTGATACTGTCGAAACTCAATTCTATTCAGAAGACATTTATGTTACTAAGAAAGGCGGAGTTCCTAATATTCTTATAGATCTTCTTTATACTACTTTCAAAACTAGAGATCAAGCTACTACACAAGATGTTTCTACATATGTAACTTGGGACTGTTTTCCTGGTAGTTCAGAAGAATATACAATGGCTAATCTTAATAGTTATCTTGACGTTACTAATTCTACTATTATTGCACTTTCTCAATATACTCAACTTGTATCTACTGAGGCAGGTCAATATTATAAACTTAGTTTCTATGCTAATGGAAGAAAACCAACTCCTGTTGCTATAAACAATAATAGCAATGGCGAATCACATAAATCTACTACTATTGGTAGACTTCTTCGTATAAACCAAGAATTATATATTCAGAAAGATAACGTTAAACTAGTAAGACTAGCTCCTAATTTCTATACTACTAAAGAAACTAGTAGTTATGGAAATAATGCACAAAGACAGAATGTTTCCGGTTATACTAGATTCAGTTCTATCTTTATGTTTGATGGACGTGGTGTTGAATTTGCAGGAGAATGGCAACCTATTTATGCTATTGACCCTGCTAATGTAGTCGGTAAGTATTATCTTGCATTTGTTAATGACCCTAATACTAATACTAGTGGTCGTGATATGATGCATGTTAACGCTGTTCAAATCTATAAGCAAGTTCGTTATCCTCGTTCTGCTAAGATTAAAGTAGGTAAAGTTCCAGAAGTATATTTTAGTTATCGAGATAATAGTGAAGATATCATTAAGAACATATTGAATAAACAACTTACTGCTGCTACTCTTTATGGTCTTTATGAACTTGCTTCTAGATATAGTGATTACTCTCGTCCTTTACTTAATGCTTATAATCCTACTGCTCTTTCTAATCAAATAGAAAGTTATGGTAAGTTTATTCGTAGAAGTAATGTGATTCAATCTGAATCTACTAATAATGCTTGGAGACAATTTCCTGCTGATGGTTATAAAATTATTAGTGAGAACAAAGGAGACATTATTAATATCTTAGGTATCGGTGTTTATCTTATTGCTCATTGTGAACATTCAATGTTTATCTTTAATAGAGATAGTACTCTTGCTACTCGTGATAAAGATGTGCAAATGTATATGCCAGATGCTTTTGATACCGAATATCAAGAAGTATTTACTAGTGAAAAAGGTTACGGAGGTTTACAAGACTTTACTTCTTTTACTTGTAATGAAGTAGGTTATATATTCTTCGATAGAAGTAAACGTAAGATATATCGTTTTGATGATAAGCAACTTAATGATATTACCGATGGTATTCAACAAGTAATAGATAGATTTCTTACTGCTAATACTCGTATTGATCTAGGCATGGATAAGGAAGCTAATCGCTTGCTCCTTTCCTTTACGGGGGAGGATACTATCGTTACAACTTCTTATTCATTTATAACTAATACTTGGGTAAGTCATCACGATTACTTCGCTAAATACTTTAATACTAAGACTTCTCTTTATACTACTAATGATATTTCTAAGAATATTGTTGGTCGTATTGGAGATATTAAAGTAGATACTTATCTTGATTATGGAATATTTAAGATTCCAGCAGATAAGAATGTGTTCTATCTTGGTGATAAAGATTCTCATTGTGCAGTTGTAGATATAGTATTTAATCTTCAGTTTGAAACAATTAAACTTCTTAATTATATCACTTATGATATAAGAAAGCTAGGTAATATTAATTATAGCGGAGATAAAATTCTTATATTTACAAACTCTTGCATATCATCCGAATGGGATATTAGTAGTGAAGAACGTAATGTTCCTAATCTTACTAAGGCATATTATGAACACGGTAAATGGAACTTTAATTACTTCCGTAATCTAATTCGTTCTGTTGAGACTATCGAACCAATAGAAAGAATCACTGGAAAATATGCAATAGAGATATTAGATGATGAAGATAAGAATCGTATTACTGAACTTACTCGTTATAATAGACGAGATAGTTTAATTAATGGTAAATATATTGGTATTCGTTTTATCATTCATCAAACAGATGCGAAAGTTACACTAAGTAATGTTGAATGTTATATTAATAAATATAGAGAATAATGGTAACAACAGTTAGACAACAAAGACCTAAAGCGTTTATTGGTACTGCTATTTCAGTTGGTACTAAATTGATAGGTGGTATTATCGGTGGTGCTAAGAAACGTAAGACTGAGAAAGCTGCTCAACTTGAAGCAGAACGTAGACAAAAGATGGATAATGCTCAACAGCAAGCTGGTATTCTTACTCAGCAAGCTGAACAAAATGAAGAAGTTTATGATGATATTCGTAATCAACTTATGAAGAAAGGTGGAAAGACAAACCTCCCCCGTAAAGGAGTAACACCAGTTATAACTTCTGGTGGTTCTGCTACTCCTATTGGTAATAACTCTTATCTTCTTCAAGGTCGTAAACATACAGAAGGTGGTATTGTTATTGGTAAAGGTAAGAACAGTATCGAAGCAGAAGCCGGAGAAGTTGTTAAGATTGATAAGAAAGATAAAGAGATGAAGATTCTTAGTACTCTTCCTCTTACTCGTAGTGGTCTTTCTCCTGCTGCTAAAGCAATTAGTAATCCTAAACAAACTGATTCTGCTTTTAAAGAACAAGAAAGTTTTAAGAAAGAAAAAGGTATTACTAATTCTAAAGTTGCTAAACTTGGTGCTTTAAGTAAGATTGGTTCCTTTCTTAAAAAGAATGAAGATGTAGTTAGTAGTGGTATTGGTGCAGTTGGAAGTTTAGTTAGCGGCTTAATGAATAAGTCTAGTATTAATAATATTCAAACTCCACAAAAACCTCAGTTAGTAGCTCCTGCAAAACTGAAGACTACTATCAATGTTAATCCTCAATTGTCAGATATTAATGAGAATGAGTTAACAACTCGTAGAGATATAGCAGGTAATACTGCTAGTTCTGTTGCTAGTCTTGCTAGACGTCAACGAGTTTCTAATGCTTCTCTTTCTGAGCGTAATCGTATTAGAGGTGAGAAAGAAAATATAGAAACTCAATTGCAAAACCAAGATGCAATAAATCGTCAAAGTGTAGCTGCTCAAAATGCTGCCACTACTAATGCTTACAATAATATAGTTACTCAGATTGAGAACGATAAGATTCAAGCCATTGCTAACAATCGTACTGCAATGATTGACAGTGTTACCGGTGCTGTTCGAGATTATCAACTTGGAAGAGATAAAAAGAAAATGGATAAACTTCGTCTTGCTGTTCAAATGTCTGCTACTCCCGAACAAGTAGATTTGTTTGAAAAGAACATGGATAAGAACATGAAGAGATTATCTAAGATGAGTTATCTATATAGATGTGGTGGTAAACGTAAAACTAAATAATTGAAGTTATGCCAATAGATATTAAAACATCAGGTTATCAGAAAAGAGAACGGGTTGCCGCTCCCTTAGATGCTTATTCTGCTACACTTAATACGTTGCAGCAGAAGCATGAAACTGCTATTGATACTGCTAATAAGATTAAAACCTTTCTTGCTAATAAGGAACTTAATGAAGCAGAGAACAAATGGCTTACTGATTATAGTCAACAAATTAATAATCAAATTGAAGCTGCTGCACAAGAAGGAAGTTATGCTACTGCTTTAACTACTGCTACTAAGTTAGCAGGAGAAGTTGCTAGTAATCCTGCTTTGATTGGTCGTGAAAGATATCAGCAACAATACAAGAAGTTTCAAGATGAAATTAATTCTAGTAAAGAATACGATGGTGATATTAAAGCATATGCTTTAGCTCAAAATAAATATAATTATCAAGATACTACTGATGAAAACGGTAGAATTACTGGCGGTACTACTTTTACTCCTAATTATCGTCCTGTTACTCAAGTAGATATTGACGAGATATATCGTAAAGCATTGTCTACTGTTGGTGTAGATGTTTCACAAGGAGAACAATTAGTATGGGGAGATGATAAGGGTAATATTAAACAAAGTGGTGCTAGTATTGCAGAAGGAGATTTACCTTATCTTAAAACTGCTAGCGGTATTAAAAAATTAGATGCCGCTAAGATTCGTCAAGCAGTCGAAGCTGCTATTAATCAAACTCCCGGTGCTCGTGCTTCTCTTAAACAAGATTATATTGTTAATGCTTGGAAAGCTAGTCGTGGTGATAAGAATAATCTTGTTACTAAGAAAGACGGTACTATTATGAGCCAAGAAGAATTTGAAGAAAATCTACTTGCTCCTAGATATGCAGCGTCTGCTTACAAACATGTTAGTTCTAGTATTGATACTAGTATTGGTTTCTCTATAATGGAATCTCGTCGTAAAGAAGCTGCTGCTGCATCTGCTAAAGCTGCTAAAACTGCATCAGCTAATCCTAAAGAACTTAGAGTTATTACAGATTTCTATTCTCCTTCGGGAACTCGTAAAGTTCAACCGGATACTCCTGCTAAGTTAACATCTGCTCTTAATGATGCTCAAACTAGTCTAGGAAATATGTATGCTCAATATAACATAGATAAAAATCTTACTGACGATCAAGCATATGCTGAACTTCGTACTCGTATTAATCAAAATACTAGTATCAATGATAATGCTCGTAATGAATTATTAACTCAAGCAGAAGATCTTTATAATACTATTCAAATTAATACTAATCGTCTTGAAGCAATTAGTTCTCATTTAACAGAAGAAGAACGTAATGCCGTTGATTTTCTTGGTAGAAGATTTAGTAATGGTAGTATGGCTGACGCTAGTTCTAATCCTTTACAAGCAGATTATTCTGAAATAATGAATAATAAATTTGTTAGAGAAGATGGAACTGTTTGTGATAGAGTTATTGTTAAAACTCAAAAAAATAATATAGATAGACTTCGTGGTAAACTTAGTAAATTAGGTTTTACTAGCAAAGATATTAGAATAGATAAAGTTAATGGAGAAGAAATAATTTATATTTCTAAGGAAGCATATACTAAAGCTGCTCCGGAAATAACTGAAATTTTAAATACTGGTGAACTTGGTCTTACTCCTAGTAAAATAGGTTTTGCATCAGGCAGTAATGATATGCCGAAAGAATTTGAAAATTCTAATATTGTATTTAATAGTTCTTATAAAAACAAAGGTTCATTAGCTACTGTTTATAATAAAGCTAGTAGTCTATCTAAACAATCTACCGAAAAAATTGCTAAAGTTCTTCCAGATAATTATGTTCAAGTTCATAACTTCTATATACCTAATACAATGACTATAAATGGTCAATCTGTTACTAAGAATCTTCTTGATGATTATTCAGATGCAGCTATTAAAAGTCTTTCTACTGCCGATGGCGGCTCAGTTAAGATTCTTAGGCGAAATGAAAATGGAGAATTTGTACAAGTAGATGATAGTAAATCTCGTAGGAATATTATTGAGAATATAGCTGCTAGTTATACTCAAGATAAAGAAAGAGTTATTCCCGGATGGACAACTGATCCTGCTACTGGCGAATATGCTATGACAGTTACACTTCCTTATATTCCAAAGAACACCAAGAATGTTCCTAGAAGAGCAGATGGTGAAGGACCTGCTTATGCAGATATGGGAAGTTATATAATAGTAGGCGCTCCGCTTAATGATGTTATTAAACAGATATCAAGTATTCCTGCTGTTAAGGCTGCTCGTACAGTTAACGCTATTCGTTATAATTCTGCTTTACAACGTGGTTATAAACTATCTGATTCTGAATTAGGAGATGGAAGTTATGAAGCTATTTATAGTTTAGACGCTAATGGTAATCCTAGAATTACAGTAGATACTGGTGATAGTCAAATCTCTGGTACTATTCAAGATATGACTGATCTGCTTACTAATAATTATGCTAATAAAGCTACTCTTGCTCCTGTTAAATCAGAGATTGAAAAACTACAAGCTCGTAATGGCTCAATTGCTGCTTCCCCCGTAAAGGATCAAGATAATGTGATTGCCGGAATATTCCATAAAGTCATGGTAGATGCAGGTGTTAATTCTATTGCAGAAGTTCCTATTGAACAACGTCCTGCATTATTCCAACGATTCAATTCTATGTATCGTAATCTTACAGGTGAAAATGTTAGTACTGATTTCCAACAACAAATGATTGAATTATTAAAGTAATTATGCCCGATAATATATTTGAAAAAGTTAAGGTTACAGAAACAGCTCCAACTAGTGTTGGGGCTAATTCTGTTAATGAACCTATCAAGTTATATAAGCCTGATGCTGAATCAATGAAGAAAGACGTTCTATCTAATATGATGGGAACTAATGTATTTACTGGTAAAGCAGAGGATTATGATAGTCTTGCTAATTATGGCGCTCAACCTAATCAATATCAATCTCAATCAGAACTTGAAAAACTTAGAGCTAAGAATCAGTCTGCATGGAAACAAGCAGGTAATACTTTAGTTCAAACAATAGGTACAGTTATTGGAGATACTGTTGGTGGTGTAGGTATGTTAGTAGATATTGCTACTGGTGGTCTTTGGGACGATAAACCTTTTAGTAATCCTATTACTCGTGCAGGAGACGCTATTTCTGATTATGTTAGAGATGAGCTTGCTCCTATCTATCGTGAAAATCCCGATAAAGCATTTGACTTTGATGACTTCTCAGGTTGGTTCTTTAGTCAAGTTCCTAGTATTGCTAGTTCTCTTTCTCTTATGATTCCTGGTATGGCTTTTGAGAAAGGTGTTGGTGCAATAGGTAAAGGAATTGGAGCATTAGCTAAAACTAGTAGTCCTGTTGCAAGAGCTATGAATAAAGCTCGTGCAATTACTAAACTAGATAATGCTTATAATATGGCTAGAGTTCAAGCTCTTGCTAAAGATGGTATTACTGCAATAGGTATGCGTCTTGGTGAAAATTATCAAGAAGCTCGTGGTGTTGCAGAACAGATTCATCAAGAAGCTACTGATCTATTTGGTAATATGTCTGATGTTGAATATCGTAAATGGTTAGAAGACAATCAAGACATTGTTAACGAAGCAGGTACTGATGATAAAGATGCGATTGCTAAAACTATTGCTGATAAAGCATCTATAAGAAACTTTTCTTATAATGCTTTTAACGTAGTATTTGATTATATGCAGCTTCGTGCTGTTAATAAGATGTTAGGACAAGTCAATCGTGCTATTACTCCTAGACTTCGTTATGCTCAGAATCAGACATTAGATAGACTTGCTTCTACTGGTGTTGAAGGAGCTAGTCAAACATTAGGTCAAGCTGCTAAATCTACTGTTACTGGTATTGCAGGTAAGTTTAATCGTTTAATTAATTCTAGTGAGAATCTTCTTGTATCTGAATTATCAGAAGGGGTTGAAGAAGCAGTTAACTATGTAGGTCAAGAAGAAGGTACTGCTTATGGTCGTTATCTTCTTGGACAACTTAACGATTATAAAGGAGCTATTTCTATTGATAGAATACGTAATTATCTACAAGACCCTCAGTTATATAATTCTGCTCTTTGGGGAGTTATTGGTGGAGTTGTATTTGGCGGTACTATGTCTGCTATTAATAATCGTAAAGGAGGAATTACTGATGAACAGATTCGTATTGCTGAAATAACTGGTCGTGAACAAGTATTTAATCAGTATCAAAATACAATGTCTCAAATAAGTCAAGGTCTTAATCCTTATGATTTTGAACGAGATGCTAATGGAAACATTATTCATTATCTAGATGATGGAACCATTAGTCAAGATATTAGTGTTGGTACTCCTCGTAATGCTAAGTTAACTCCGGAAGAACAGGAGACAATGGCTAATGAAGCTAAAACTAGATTTGTTTCTAGTCTTACTCTTAATGCTATTCGTGCTGGTAACTACGAATTACTTCAAGATTATATTAATGATCCTCGTCTTAAGAAGAAACTTATAGATAATGGTTTAGCAGAAGAATCTAGTTTTACTAATGACACTGCTGAACTTAATGCGTTAATGGAGAAGACTCTTGAAAAGTACAAGACTTATTCTACTGCTATGCGTAGTGCTAACATTGAAGATGCTCTTCTTGATATTGCTATTAGTGAGAATATCTTTAATTCTAATGAAGCGGATTTACTAGATCAACGTATTCAAAAGATTCAATCTATTCAAAATGAATTAGAACAATCTATTCCTCAACTCGGAGAATATGTTGACCCTATGGTTAAGAATCGTATTCTTATTGCTAGTCTTGAAGAATATCGTAAAGAAGCATATGAACTATATAACAAAGTTAAAGATAGTAAGAATCCTATTGATAAACTTACTGCTTCTAACTATAAAGATTTAATAAATACTATTGAACATAAAATAGATAATGCTAATAATTTACTTACACCTTCTGATAAACTTTATTCTCGCAATATTCGTTATGCTTATGATGAAGTCTTAGGTTTACCTAAAGATGAATTAATAATGCAAGAGCTTGATAAGTTTACTGAATCCGAAGATAACATGAAGTTATATCGTCAGTCTGTACAAGACTTCGCTATGACTAAAGTAATGAAAGAACTTCGTGCTATTAATAGTGAATACGTTGATAACATGGAACTTCAACTTTATCATGAAATTAATCGAGATAACTTCCGTAGTAAAATTGCAACTACTAACGAAGAAGTACAACGTAAAGCTCAAGAGATTAAAGCTGATCAAGAACGTGCTGCTAAACTTCAATTAGATACGGCTAAGAATGCTATTAATGGATATATTGCTACTGCTACTGACGAACAATTAGCTGCTCTTAATAGAGTACTTAATAATCAAATGTCAGAAGAAGATACTAATAATCCAGAGATATTATCTCTTAGTAAAGCTGCTGATATTATTAAGAGTTCTAAGGATAAAGATAAACTTCTTAAAGATATTCAAAGTAATATTGCTAAGACTAATGCTCATAATGAACGAGTTCGTCTTGCTAAAGAACAAGCCGATAAAGCTAAGCAAGCAGCAAAGCTACAACCTCCTTCTCTTACGGGGGAAGTACAAAATACTCCAACAGAAACTACTAATACTCCTCCTGTTGTTCAACCTGCTCCTGCTCCTAAAACAGAAGAAGAGAAACAACTTAAAGATACTCTTGATAAAGTAGTTTCTACTGCTACTACTTCTAATGCTGTAACTAATGCTAATATTGATACTTTTAATTATAAGATTTCAACTCCTTTTTCTAGTGTTGATTATATTAAAGGTAAGCCAGTTAAGGTATATTCTATATTAGTTGAAAAGAGTCGTTTCGGTAATGTTAGTATTAATGGTTATGATAAAGCTGGTAAGTTAATAGCAGACGTTACTATTGAAGAGCTTAATATAGCTATTGCTAATAATGAAATAGAAATAACTCCTAAGACAGAAGGAGAAGATGGAGTTCTTGAATCTGCTGTTCAAGATTTAGACCCTATGCGCCAACGTGTGGAAGAGATTAAACTTATTATTGATCTTTATAATAAGATTAATGGTAACACTATTGAAGGTAAAAACTTTACTAGTGTTAATGATATGATGGTTTATCTTCAACGTTTGAATCCTAATGCTATTAATCTTTATAATGATATGAAGATTATTGCTAATAGTCTTATTGCTGACGGTAAGATAATAAGTACTGATGTTGAGTATAAAACTCCTAATGAGATTGTTGCTGAATCTAAAAAAACACTTGATAAAGCAATTAGTGAAAAGAAGAAAGAAGATAATAGTGCTAGTTATTACTTCGATCTTATTAATCTTGAAGATAGCAAAGTATATACTCAAATCGGTAAGTTAAGAACTGGTAATACTGTTACTGTTGAATTAGATGCTAACGGACATATGTTTGTTAAGTCTAAAGGTCTTACTATTGGTGAACTTCCTTTTGTTAAATATGAAAACGGTCGTGCTGTTGCTATTAATCAAGGTTGGACATATACTATTAGTAATAACGATATAGCATTCATTAGTAGACTTAAAGATATTGTTAATAGTAATGATGAATCTGCTAAAGAATTCCTTGCTACTCTTAGCAATATTCGTAGACTATTTAAAGTTCGTAACAATCCAGATATCGAAAGTACTTTCGGTCATCTACTTAATACTCTTCAAGAAAACGAATTATGGAAAGAACTTAATACTCGTTTTGGTAACGATGTTGATCTTCTTACTAAAGTTAAACATCTTAATAATATTATATTCTTTGATTATAATGTTTCATTAGCTAGTTCTTACTTTAGTAAAATAGTTTCTGATTCTCTTAATAATTGGATGAATAAGATTAAGAAGTCTTACTCTGATATTAATAATCTTCGTTCTTCTATTAGTAAGAACAAATCTAAGTCTAAACGATTAACTATTGGAAGTACTAGTAGTGGTAGTCTAATATATGCTAAAGACGGACGTGGTAATCCTAAATATAGTAGTATTGCAGAAGTTACTACTGCTGATATAACTAATGGTTTTCAATTAGTTCGTGGCGGAGATGAATGTATCATTGATATTAAAACTGGTCAAAGAATTGAAGCTAGTGGAATTAAACGTGGCGTTGTTGGAGTAGTAGTTAAAGACTCAGAAGGTAGACTTATGACTGCTGCTACTAGAGAAAACACTATGGCTAATTCTCATACTAAAGAAACTGCTTATACTAAAGCATTTAATGAAGGTCTTGATTCTTTATTTACTCAACTTCTTAAAGCTACTCATGATAAGAACGTTCATCTTCATGATGCTTTGCTTAAAGAAATAGATAAGTATATTGGTGCAGGTAAACCTTTATTTGGTTATCGTGTTCAAGGTAATGCTCTTATTCCTAATCTTGGAAGACAAGCTCCTACTATTTGGTTTAATATTAACCAAGATAATCCTAATGTTAAGTTTATATATCCCGATGGTTCTACTTACAACTTATCTGCTTATCTACCTAATACTAGAACAAGACCAACTAATACAAATAATAACTTTGCGAAAGCTATGCAAGGTGTTTATTCTACTATTACTCGTAACGTAGTTAATTCTGCTGTTACTAATGAATCTGACATGTTTAGAATTGGTGAGAATGGAACACTTGAAGCTCGCATTCCTAACTTAGATAGAGATGTTTGGTTCGATACAGGTTATAGTTCTTATAATGAATTTGTTGCTAACGATGGTGTTGTAGTCACTGATTTGGGAGCTATTAGAGATGATAATGGTAATATTGTTAGTAACTTCAATTTTACTAACGACAGGTTTAACAAACGTATTACTTTGGTTGCTCCTGTTCGGAGTAAGACAGCGAAGCTCACGAAGACCACCCCCGTAAAGGAATCTTCTCCTGCTGAACTTCCTACTCCAACTGTTGTACCTTCTACTTCTATTAGTGGTACTATTACTGAAATAGCTACTAGTCTTACTAACGATAAAGCTCTTCTAGGTATAGTATCTTCTTTAGAACAAGCAGGTCTTACTGTTAATCCTACTATCGAAATTAATGATAAACGTTTCGCTAGCATAGTTCCAGGTACTAATGAACTAGTTCTAACTTCTCAATGGCAAACATTAGATGCTACTCAAAAAGTTCTTAAGATAGTTCATGAAGGAGTTCATTTCTTACTTAATGATGAACGTGCTAATATAGAACAATCATTTGGTGATCTATATGATAAGTTTGCTTCGTTTATTAAGTCTGATTCAGCTCTTGCAAATACTTATAGTAAATATCTTAAAGAAGGTTATCCTCGTGCAATTCAAATAGAAGAATTTGTAACCGAAGCTCTTACTAGTAGAGAACTTGCTAGACTTCTATCTACTATTAAGTATGATAGCAAAGGTGATCAACTAAGCGATAACTTGTTCACTAAGATAGTTGAAGCAATTGCTAATATTATTGGTAAGATCAATTCTAATCTTGATAATACTATGTTAGGAGAAATTCGTAATCGTTTATCTCAAATAGGGCAAGATGTAAATGGTGAAACACAAGTTGAAATAACTAGTATTGCTGATGAAGATATAGCTACTGGTATTCCAGACTTTGATGATTTTGATGGTCTTGATCTTCTAGATAGTGCGGTTATTGATAACTACGGACAAGTAGATAACTTCGATACGTATATTGCAGGTTTAACCGAACGACAAAAGGCTACTGTAACACGATTGTTTAACGAAGGTGCTCTTAGTTTCGTATGTGAGTAGTATTGCTACTATTGAGCGCAAAAGTCCCGTATAGAGTCTTAGAATGAGCCATTTCTAGCCTCGCTACGGGACTTTCATTTTACACTGATGAGAAGTAAAGGAAGCGTATATAAATCGCACAGAGGCAAGAAAAAGCGGCACAGCGGGCGTTTCGCTGCACTCGATCCACCTAATTTTCAAATATCTTAGTGCTGACTTTGATATTAGTCTTATTAGTGTTATATTTGAAGATATTGGTATTTAATTAACTAATTATATAATTGATATGAGTTGTGTTCCTAAAAATGAATTATTAAGTAAGATACTACCTCTTACTAATAATGATGTAAGACGTGCTACCGAATATCTTGCTACTATTGAAGATGCAGAGTTTTCAAAATGGTATAAAGATATTACTGGTAAAGAATTTGATGCTACTGAAATGACTACTTCTAATGTTAATGCAGTTATTGCTTTTAATAATAGAAACGTCATTAATACTCAAGATTATATTCAGAAGATTCGTACTAGTCGTACTGGATTATTCGGAGATGATGTTGCTAAAGAAGATCATGCTATTAATATTCTTAGTACTATGCTTATTAAAGCAGAAGGAGCTATTAATAAGAAAGTAGCAGAATCTAAGAAAAATAAAGAAGAAGAAAATAAAGAACGAACTACTGAATGGGTAAAGAAGTTACTTATTGGTCAGTTGCAAAGACATAAGAAAGCTAATGGTGCTAATCTTAATGCTGATCAAATAGCATTTATTGATACTGTTATAATTAATCTTTATAATGGAGGTAACTTTAATAATAATATTTTATTTGATCTAGTTATTAATTCTCCCGAAGTTATTTCTCTTAGTAAACAATTTGGTGTTGATGAAAATGAAGATATTGATATTGAAGCTGATTCTAATGAGAACACTGAACAAGATTCTAGAACTGATGTTGAAGTTCCTGAAATAACTAAAGCTGATTGGAGCGAACTATCTGATCAACGTAAGAATGTTGATAAGAACGTTAGTAAAGATGTTAAAGAATGGTTTGGTAAACTTAGTAAAACTAAAAGTAATTCTTTTGTTAATGGTAAGCCGGATGTAGATACTGATACTTATTCTGGCATTCCCGAATCAGTTCCTTTTGCAAATAGTTTTAAAGTTATCAATAACTATGCTAACTTTTCTAATGTTGAGTCTTTTGTTAATAGTCTACATGCAATTGCTGCAAGATTTAAAGATGCTTCTCATCTTGAGAATGCTGCTAAGCTTCTTGAAGATGAATCTAATGAATCTATGCGTAATAAGATATTTGTTCAACTTAAACAAACTATTTGGCAACGTAATGAAATGAGCGAACGTGACGGTAAGATAACCGTTAATATTAAGAATCGTAATACGTTTCCTAAACTAAATCTTCTTAATAAGATTCTTAATAGTTTTGATAAGTTTGTTTATACTCCTAGTATAGTAACTGAAGATTCTATTACTCTCTCTAATATTTCTAATCGAATCAATTCAATTAAAAATGTCTCTGATGAAACTATTAAAAACTCTGAGATACAACAGATATCTGAGGAGTTGTCTGCCATTATTAATAGATACAATTTTGGTATCACTCGCGAAGGCGTTCTTAATTATATCTCTGGGTATAGTGCTGATGCTATTAGTAACATCAATAGTATTATTTCTGACTTAGAAGAATTTATTAAAGTTGTAAGTAATGCTAGTGAAACTATTGCTCGTAATAATGCAGTTGAACGTGCTTGGTACAAAGAAGAATATAAGAAACAAAGTGTTAATCCCGATTATAAGATAGTTGATTTTGATAGATCTTCTCTTACTTCTATTGATGGTACTGCTAATAAGATTGCAGATAGAATTGCTAATCGTTTTAAAGATTATCAAATTGTAGAAAATGAATTCAACAGTATTAATGCTGAGAACAATCTTGTTAGTGATATACTAAAGAACAATTATATTGGTAGATTCTTTGAGCGTGTTAACAATAAAGATTATAATGATAATCCTACTGCTAATGAAGAATTCAAAGATTATCTACTTAAATTCTTAGATGTTCCTGCTTATCGTAATACTAATATTCTTATTGAACAGAAACTTAGTAATGGTCAAGTAATTCCTGGTTTTCTTCGTCTTACTGAAACTGGTTACGAACTTACTCCTTATTATAGAGAATTCGGTTCTGAATTATTCAATGGTATTCGTAATGAAGTAACTAATAAATCTAAGTCCTATAAAGACATTAATGCTCTTGAATGGGATATTGTTACTCTTAATGAATTTGCAAATGCAGGAGATTCATTTGAGATAACTAAAGGAGTTCGTCGTGCTAAATACTTTACTCAAACTCCTTCTGATGCTCCTAAGACTTTTGTATTCAATAGCTATAAACTTAGTATCGAAGGTCTTTCTCTTAACGGTAATGTTAATCGTAATCATGCTATTTATAAGTCTTTCTTAAACTCGTTTCAGAAAGAACTTAATGCTATGGCACAAGCTATTGACTATCTGTTTGTTACAAATGATGTTGATGGTATTGTTACTCTTGGAGATAAATTAGTTGTTAAAGATGAATTTAAAGATCTTCGTTCTAGTAATGCTAAACTAAATTATCATTATAAGAAAGGTAGTATTCTTAAAAATGGTAAACCTACTGGTAATGTCTTTCAATTTAGAAGTCTTCTTATTGATAAGAATGATAGTTCTGAATCTCGTAATCTAAACAGTGTATTCGGAGAAGATGGCTTGATATCACTCCTTTACGGGGGAAGTGAAAGCAAGACTTTTATGAGACGTAATGAAAATAATGAACTAGAGATAGTTCTTGATAATGATACTCTCGCTAAAGTTTATAACTATATAGATGGTTATATTAAATATAGAGTTCGTGAAGGTATTGCTAAATACGGAGATAAGAAACAATACGTTGATAGATATAAGAATGCTAGTGATCAAGAATTCAATAAGTTCATATCTGAGATGGTTCTTAATTATGAGATTCAATATGCCAATCTTAATGATATGTTCTTTGGAGATGAAGCATTCTATAAAGATTCTCGTGATACTATTAAACGTAATAAAGAATATCAAGCAGGCGGTCTTAGTTATGCTGCTTATAATCTTTATAATAAAGATTTCGTTCTTAATGATGGAATTAAAGTAGGTAACAAAACTATTCCTATTACTAGTACGTTTAAGTACATCACTCTTGAAGATGTTCAAAGTACTGGTTCTACTTTATCTGATATTAAGAAACAGCTTAAAGAAGCAGGTGTTTCTAAAGAAAGTGCTGCGTTTATTCTTAAACAATTTTCTAAAGATCGTAGCGAAGTTACTGATGCTCAATCATTTATTACTCTTGATGAATTTGTTCGTCGTATATATCTTCGTGGAGAATATGATAATTATAAAGATGTTATCGAAGCTCTTTATGATGAATCCAAACCTATTGAAGGTGCTATCTTAGAAGATATTAGTAAGTTCGTTCAAGTTCAAAAGAACTTCTATTATGATCTAGAAATAGAAGGAGGATTAGTTAATCCTATTCAAATTAAGAATGCAGAGTTTGTTCTTATTCCTAGATTCTTAGGTAATACTGAACTTGGTGCTCTTGCTAAGATGATGAATGATAATGGTATTTCTCAAGTTAACTTTACTACTACTGAGAAAGCTACTACTAGTAAAGTATTAAAGTTATGGGATTCAGAAGGTAACTTCCCCCGTAAGGAAGAAGAGTTAGCTAGCTTTAGTTCATCTCTTCAAACTCATTATAAGACTGGTTATTATTCTAACCTTTATACTCAACAAGATGTTCCTCAACATATGGACGGTGAGAATAAAGCAGGTCTTCAAATTGTTAAGAAACTAATTGATAATATTAGTAATACTCCGGAAGGTCAAAGTCTTATTAAAGATTTCTTTGATTGTTTTACTGCTAATATTCAAGAAAGTTTTAATGATGCTGCTTCTCGTATTGGTGTTGAAATAAATAACAAAGGTGAAATAACTTACGATGGTGAAACAGTAGCTATTGACAATAATAAATTCATTGCACTTATTAAAGACGAACTTACTCGTAGAGGACTTGATAGTAATTATCGTAAATATGCTGAGATTAATCCAGAGACAGGTCTTCCTTATATGCCTGCTTGGAGTAACTTAGTTCGTTCTAAACTAGAAAGTATTGTTAATAGTATATTTACTAATAATATTACTCGTCAAACTCTTAAAGGATTCCATGCTAGTCAAGTTGCTAATATTGGTATGACTGAACTAGGAGAATCTCTTAAAGGTAAGATAGGAGAGTTTACTCAATCTAAGTTTGAAGAAAAACATGGTTATAGATTAGGTCGTAAACTTAATTTTCATAAAGATGGTTCTCAAATAATAGAAATACTTCTCCCTAAGTGGCAAGTAAAAGCATATAATACTTATGATGCAGAAGGTAATCTTGTTAAAGAAGTAACACTTGAAGATTTACAAAAAGCAGGACTTGATACTATGATTGGTTATCGTATTCCAACAGAAGGTAAGCAATCTATTGGTGTAATGAAAGTAGTAGGACTTCTTAATGAAACTCAAGGTTCTACTATTGTTGTTCCAGATGATTGGGTATTACAGACTGGTGCTGACTTTGATATTGATAGTATCTATGGTATTTATCATGCTGCTTATTTTGATAAAGAAGGCAAACCTCATAAAGTAGAATATATTGATGGTGATGATGAAATTAGTACTTATCGTAGATACATTGGTTATGTTAATTCTCTAATAGATAGAGAAACTCGTAAAGCTACTAGTTCTGAATTTACTAAAGAAGAATTTAAAGAAGCTCGTAAAGCTGCAAGAGAAACTGTTCGCAAAGCTAATGAAGAATATGATAAATTTTTAACTAACCAAGTTAGAGATTTAATAGCCGAAACAGATGAAACATGGGCAGAACTTCCAAGAGAAGTAAAAGATAATCTTACTATTACTTTTAAATCAAAAGAATTAAAGTTTGGTGAAAGAGTAGATGCTATTGTAAGTAAGATGGATTTTTATGAGAATGAATATAAGGACAATGAAGCTATTGCTAAATTTGCACAACAGTATCATAATATTCAATCTATTATTAATGAACAAAGAGAATTTTATCAGAATGTAAAGGATAATGCTGAACAATTAGCTATTGATTATGCTGATGAAACTCGTAGAGCTAGATTAGAAGAAACTATTAATGCTAGAGCAGAAATAGTAGGAGCTATGTCTCTTGAAGAATTTAGTAAACTAACAGTAGCTCAACAGAATACTCGTGATGCTCGTAACAATAAGATAGTAGATACATTTATTAAGATAATGAATCTACCAGTATCTATTGGTGAGAACTTATCTTCTAGTAACTTTGAAGATATTAAAAATGCTAAGACTATTATCTTTGGTAATCTTAGTGAAGTTTATCGTAACATTAATTCTGTTATCGCTCAAAACTGGTATCGTGATGCTAATATGTCTGGTGCTCGTCTTAAAGCTATTTCAGTTAATCACGATAACTTTGTATCTATTAGTAATAAAGCTAAGACTACCATCGAAGGTTTATATGGTGGATTTAAGTTTACTTATAGTTATACTGACGAAGCAGAAGCTAAGAAGAAACTTACTATACTAAATAAGCGATTTGGTAAACAGAACGTTAAACGTGAAGGTAATACTATTACTGTTAATCATAATATGTTAGGATGGAGTTATGATAATCTTAATATTGATGATCGTTTACTTACTCCTTATTCTTCTGAAACTACTGCTTTGATTCTAGATGGTGTTAAAGAAGGTGGTGTTCCTAACGTAGATTTATATACATTTGATGTTTATAAGTCTATCGTTAACTGTGGTGCTAATTATGAAACTTCTATCCGATTCATTAATCAACCTATTATTACTGAATTAATAAATAGACAAAATGCTAACGATAATGTATTCGGAGAACAAGGTTTTAGTCCTATTGCTACTGTTCGTCGAGATTTATATATAGCAATTGCTAAAGCAAATGGAAGAACTGTTAAGAAGACAGATACTCTAGATAGTTTTAAAAAATATCTCGAATCAATTGGAATAGATGAGTATGAGTTTCTTCTAAAAGGAATGCCAATTGAAGTATTAAAGAAATATTCTAATGATTCATTTAAGAATGGAATAGATAAAGTTGAAAACATTGATGATCTAATTACTCAACTTAAAGTTCTTAATGTATTCGAACATTATAAGAATATTGCTGATCAAGTCAATAGTAATATGAGAGTTATTACTAGTGATAAGTTTGGTGCTGGAAAATCAGTTAATGAAATTGATCAAGTTCTTAAAAGAATTCGAGAAGTAAGAGATAAAAACTTTGATTCTGGTAAAACATCTACTAATCCTGTTCTTACTTCTGATTATGGAACATATCTAATAAATGCTATTTATCCTAGAACTTCATTTAGAAATATTAATGAAGTAAATAGTGATAAATCAGAATCCGCATATCCTTCTTTATATTATCAACTTAAATATAGTTGTATAGCAACTAAGATGATTATTCAAGATAGTGGTATATTTAAAACTCAAACGCCTGCTTTTAAATCTCTTGTTAATGCATTTGATGTTAACTCTCTAAAGACTATTCAGAAACTAGAGAGCTTTATTGTCAATTTAGGACAAGCTCAGTCTACTTTTGTCAATACTAACCGTTTTATAACTAAGAGCGCTAATGAGTTTATTCCTAGTTATAATCTTAATCTTCTTTCTAGTCAAGAAGATATTCGTGCAAGATTATATGGCTATGTTGATATTATAGGTAAGTTTGATATTTCTAATTTATCAGAAGCTAACGTAGAAAGATTCATGAAGTTATCTCCTGCTAATAAAGTTGCTATTATGCAAAGTGTTACTTCTGATAATAATCTATTTAAGAATCTTAATGTTGAATATCGTGGTCGTCGTAATAGTAAAGATCAAATAACTATTATTGATAGTACTATATCTACTGAAGCTCAATATCAAATGTTTCGTAATGCTTGGAATAGTGATAATCCATTTGTTAAACTAACAGCTATGGATTTAGTTCGTTATGGTATTGCAGTAGAAGGTTATTCTTTTAAAGGAGGTAGTGTTAGTAAGATTATTCCTGCTGAACTTCTTTATACAGAAGATAACGGAATTGATTCTAATAATGGATTATCTACTGGAACTGGAATTATATTAGATTCTGAGAAAGCTATTAATAATCTTATAAAGAATACAATTGAAGAAAGTAGTTCTTATGATGTATTAGATAGAGGACAAGCTATTGATGAATTAAAAGATATATTCTTTAGAAGTAATCCTAATCTTCCGGATGTTTATTCATTTGAGAATAAGAAGTATAAGAATTCTCCTAGAATTACTTTTAATCAATTAGGTTCTGCGACTATTAGTATTAAAGAAGCTAGACTTAGAAAGATAGTTACTGGTAGCGAAAAAGATCCTGTTACTAAAAGTTATGTTAAGACTAATATGTATCAAACCAGTAATGAATCTACTTTATTTAAAGTTATTAATCGAGGTTCGATTGTTGATCTTATTCCTCTTAATAAGCTAGAAGACAATGAGATTGCTGATGTTAGTATTAATCCCGAAAACAATCGTTTTCTTCCTGTTGATGCTATTAATAAATCATTAGATTTTTATTATAATTCTATTCCTGCCATTACACAAGTAAGCAAAGGTATTAATAGTAAATCTCGTAAGTTCTTAATTATTCCTAGTATAACTAATGAAGGTTCTAATTTAGGAATAGCCGATGTTCTTAATGCAATAGTTTTGACTTCCCCCGTAAAGGAATCATCTAACTTATCACCTGCTAATAAATATGTTATCTCTAGTTCTGATAATAAAACTATTATAGATACTATGAATCAACTAGAAGAAGCAGGAGTAAAAGACTACACTGTTGTTGTTCCTAATACTAACTTCGAGAATATTCGTGTTGCTATTTCTAATCGTAATAATGCAGATTTAGTTGCTGAACGTGAACGTATTGCTAACGCTAAATTAGAAGCTAATGAAGTTCAACTTAGAACTAAACGTAGTGATAATTCTGAATCACCTTATTATACTCAACTTAAAACTAGTATTAATCAAACTCTATCAGATGTTAAGACTAATGGTATTGCATTTGTTCCTGTTCTTCAATCTGTGATAGATAATACTGGTCTACGTTCGGGAGGAATGTTCCGTTATAGTAAAGAAGGAACTAATTATGTAGTAACTAATTTAGGTAGAGTAACTTCTAAGAGTATTAAGCTAACTCATGATTATCTTGTTAATAAAGAAATTAATGAGAATGGAATGCTTAAACTTATTTATCCTAGACGTGCTGTACTTGAACAGGTTGTTAAGCAAAACCAGCTACTAGATAAGTTCTCTAACAATAATATACTTCGTGTTCAGACAGAAGAAACATTCCAAAATGAAGATGTTCTTGAATCTGCTCTTATTGATAACGATAAAGAGATAAACGATTATATAGCTAAAGTAATTGAATCTATTGAACGTAATAATGCTAATGTTCAAGAAGATGCTCTTACTGATGCTTTTCGTTCTTTCAATACTCTTGATCTTCGAGCTAATAATGCTAGTAAACTTAATGATAATATGAGAGAGCAGGCTCTTAAGATTATCAATGGTTATACTAATCGTCGTATTGATGATTTCTTATTTGACGTTCATAACTTTGTTCGTATTGAAAACAAAGATGGAAAGATTCTTGAAAACATTAGTATTACTAACAAGAAGTTGTTTGATATGATGTTGAAAGACGAAACACTTCGTACTCGTTATGAAATGTTTCTTGATGATATTAATCGTTTCATTAGTGACTATTCTATAATTGAATCTCTTCAACCTTATAATATAGATGAAGCAATGGCTGTTGCTGAATCACAAGAAGAGATAGATGGAATGCGTAGAACTAATGAAGTACTGAAACAACTTAAAGACAAGTTTACTCGTATTAGTGCTTTAGATAATACTCTTAAACGTAGTACTAAGATGTACTTCGATACTTATATTAGTAGTCTTACTAATGATCCTCGTATCAAATCGGGAATGTTAGAAATTACTGCTGCTATTGAAGATGAAAATTTCTTCCAGTATTATTTAGCCGATAGTCAAGAAACTCATATTCCTATTGTGCAAATAGTATTAAAGAAGATGATGCAAGAACTTCGTAAGGCTGAAATAGATGCTCGTGATAAGAAGATTGCATTTACTTCCGAAGTATCTAAGATTATAGAAGAAGCAAATAAAAATGGAGTTAATGTATCTCTTAATGATATATTAGATGAAAACGGAAACTTATTACTTCCTTATAATCAAACATTTTTAGATACTTTGCAAACTCTAAAAGATAATCTTAAACTTGCTCAGATTAAAGATGAAAACGGTCGTAATGGTATTGAATATAAGAAAGCTGCTGATGCTCTTGAAAAGTTCTTAATTGATAATGTAGAACGTCAATATGTTAAAGACATGTATCAAGACTACTTTGATTTAAATAAGATATTAGATAAGTATCCTAAGACTTATATTAAATTAAAGAAGTTAATGCAAGAAGAAGGAGAAATACTTAGTACTATGACCGATAATGATTATAGTACTCTTACTCCACAGAATGCTGCACGTCTTGAAGAAATTCTTTCTGAAATACAAGACATGCGATCTACTATTGATGAACTTGGTAATTATCGTGAAAACTATCATGAAGCTAATGCAGTTAATAACTATTTTACTCGTAGGAAGCAGCTTAATACTAAATATAAAGAGACTAAGCCAAAACAAGCATTTGAAGAACGATATAAGCAAGCCATTGCTAATCTACAATATCCTAGTGATTCTGAGACTTATCGTGAAGCAGCTGCTTGGTTAGATGCTAATACTAATTATCGCCTTAGTCCCGAATTTATTCGAGAACTTAACGATATATATAAGCAAACTAAACGCGGTAATCCTATTACTGGATATATCTTAACTATGTCTAGAGGTAAATACGATAAGAATGGTATTATAGATGGTACTCGTTTTAATTCTACTCAAGTTGAGAATATTAAGAAGCACGAAGAACAAATGCTTTTAGCTGCTAAGAATCGTATAGCTGAAAAAGATCGTGAAGCCCAAGCTTGGATAAATGAACGTATTGAATGGCGTAATACTCCTTATTATGAAAACGAATATGTTAAAGCTAATCAATTAGGTAAAGAAGGTTTTGAGAAATGGTATAATGAGAATCATGTGTTTAATCCTCTTACTAATGAGTACGAACCGTTGATGATATGGAGACAACGAGTTGTTAAAGATGAAGCTCGTTATATGGAATATACTCCTAAGTCTAAATGGTTAGAAACTAAAGTAAGAAAACAATATCTTAATCCTAAGTTCGTTGATAATAAACTTCAACCTAGTACTGATCGTTATACTAATGATAAATATTATGCAATGAATAATTATCAGCAACAATTGTATTCTTCTGTAACTAATTTACTTGATGATTTAGTTAAAGACAAACGTAGTCGTGCTTATATCAATAAAGGTTATCTTCCTAATCAAGCAATTGAAAAAGAAGATAAAGGTTTTAAAGATTACTGGCAAGACTTTAAACGTAGTCATGGTTGGTATGATGCACCTAATAAGTCTGATATAGAACTTAATCTATATAAAAGATTTAGTAATGCTCCAATGCTTCATAGTCTTTCACAAGTTAAACTTCTACCTATTCGTGATAAACAAGAAGGTGAAACTAAAGAAGATTATATCAAATATGTAGAAGAAACATTAGCTGCTAATAGAGAACTTCATAGACAGAGAATGGAAGAAACTAAGGAAAGAAATAATCCTAATGTTCTTGAAAGACTTAATAGTTTTATAGATCAAATGTATCTATTTAATTCTCGTAATGATGCTTCTCGTCTAGCTAAGATTACTATTAATCAACTTCGTAATATGGATTTCATTAAACGTGCTCCTAATAACGAAGTATCTAATAATAGACTTCTTAGTCGTATTACAGGTAAAGAAGAACTTCGTACTTTTAAAAACGAGAACGCTAATATTACTAAACATTTTGAAAGTCAAGTTCGCAAACTTATATTTAATGAGTTTGAACTAGATGAAGGTACTCGTTCTAAAGTATCTCGTGTTCTTCGTAATATGGTATCTAGTAAGTTTATGATGTTGAATCTTACTGGTGGTATTGCTAACGTTCTTTATGGTAAGACACAGATTCAAATGGAAATGGCAGCCGGACAATACTTTAAATATAGTGATTTCCGTAAAGCTGAAAATGAGTATGCTTTATCTATTGGTAGTTATTTTGCAGATGCTTATAGTGAAACTACTAAAAGCGAAACTAATGCTATCATTAGACTATTCAATATTCTAGAATCTGATATGGCTACTGAAACTTATGGTAAAGGTAGTAATCCTCTAGGTAAACTAGAAGATCTATTGTTTATTCAACAAAGTGCTGGTGAACATTATATGCAGAATACTACTTTATTAGCAATGTTAAACTCTCATAGAGTTTCTGTTGATGAAAATGGTAAAGCTGCTGTAATATCTTATGAAACGTTTACTCAGAATCTTCGTGAAAACTCTTTAATTAAAGTTCTTAATGAAGTTAATCCCGATCTTGTTAATACTTATAATGAATATCGTAATAAGATTAAAGAATCGTTTGCTGTTAAAGAACAATTCAATAGATTCAAACAAGATATGATAACTAACTTCTTACGTACTCAATCTAAAGAAGTTCGAGATAAGTTTGTAGCACAATATAAAGAAGATAGTAAAGAACAACGTTCTAAGTTTGATGAACTTCCTACTTTCCGTAGTCAACTTAAGTTAAGTAATGGAGTTGCTGTACTTAAAGAAGATAGCTCTCTTACTAATGCGGATGTTGCTGATTTCCGTAATAAAGTTCTAACTGTTAATCATCATATTCATGGCATTTATGATAAGATTGGTGCTAATACTCTTCAACAATCTTGGTGGGGAGCTTTATTAATGCAATTTCATAAACATCTTGTTCCGGGATTCCAAAAACGTTTTGGTTATCGTCTTGGACATTTTGATGGAGTTTATAATGAAACTCGTGAAACTATTAATAAAGGTAGTTATGTATCATTAGCAGAGTTTATAACTTTCCCCGTAAGGAAATACTATGAATTAAATAACTCCAATGAACTAGAAGCTGTTCGTACTCTTCAAGGACTTGCTAAAGGCTACGTTGACTTTTTTGGAAACTTTGTAACTTATTATAATATTCTTCCCGAATATGATAAAGCTAATCTTCGTAGATGTCTAGGAGAATGGATTGCTATCACTAAAGCAGTTGCTTTATTTGTAGTCGGTAAACTAATGCTAGATGATGACGATGAATCTACTCAGATTGCAGATTATGTTCTTTATAGTGCAGATAGACTTATGTCTGAAACTATTCAATATAATCCGTGGGGTATGATGAACGAAGGACAAAAACTATATAGTCAACCTGTTGCAGCGTTTAGTATTGCTAATGACAATCTTAAACTTCTAGGTGCTTGTTGTTCTTATATATTCACTGGTGATGCCGATGATCTTCTATATCAATCTGGAACTTATTCAGGAGAAAATAAACTTAAAGTTAATCTACTAAAACAAGTTCCTGTTGTTAATCAGATTAGAAAACATGAACGTCTAGGTGCTAATAATAGTTATTATAAAGTACGTCAATCTCCGTTTAGTGGTCTTGGTCAATTCATTGCTAATAAGATTACTGGCGAAGAAGATTAATATAACAATACAACTCATGAAAAAGCCCGTATTGCTTGTGAAAGTAGTACGGGCTAAATTTATTCTTATAATTTTAGCTTTGTAAAGACAAAGAAAGATCACCTCCTATTTCAATATCTCTATTATCGACTAATACTTCTATATCATCGTTTAAACTCCATTTTCTTTTATTAAATTCAGATTCATATACATAATCAACTGAACTATCAGTTAAAGACTGACAAATAATAGTTTCTTTACGAGTATTATTACGAACTATCTTTAGTTTCATATAATCTGTTCCAAATATTCTCATAACTTCTTAGTATAAATTAATTCATTATTATCATTAAATCTAACATCATATTTATTACTAAAATCATTATATGCTTTCTCAAAATCAGCAACAGAACAATTAGTAATACATTTAGGATTTACTACATAAAGACTAGTACGAGATGTTTTAAATATAACTTCTTTTGTTAATAACTCTTCAATAGCTGTTGGTACACTTCTTATACTTAAAGAAGTTTCTTTTGCTATATTTAAATGCTTTAATTCAATTATATTATAATTATAATTAAGATTAAAACAAATATAGTAATAGACTTTACAACTAGCTTTACTAAGACTATATACTATTCTTTTATTAAATTCGTTTCTACGAATATTAGCAGCTGTTCCAAATGTTCTACCAACAACTTCAACAATAGTTCCATCTTTAGCTCTATTAGTGAAGAAAGTATCACTAGCAACAACTCTTACATTAGGAACAGTAAGAACAGGACGACCAATAAGACTTATTTCTTCCATACATTAAATTAAAAATATATTTACCACAAATATACATATTAATATGCAAACTTTACATAAAAATCATGCAAATTTTGCATAATATACTGAATGATTTTGCCGTTTTCTATGAAATTAGCTGTCATGTAACTACTTAATTATCAACGACTTGCATAAAATCCTTACATAATCAATAGAAAATGAATTCCTATAAAATATAATAATATATTCGATAATACCAAAACTATAATCAATAATTTTATAAACAATTTGTGCCACCCCCGTAAGAAGAGGAGTTAATAACTAGTTCCATTCCTTTACGGGGGTGGTCATAACATATCTCCATCTTATCAATAACTACTACTTCAACACTAGTATAAATAATTGATCCAAGTATAGTTTAAAAAAATAAGAAGCACTATCTCTAGCACTCCTTACATATAATGTATAACAAATTGTTTATTACTTATTTACTACTATATTGCGAACCTAGTTCGACTAGTCTCTTGTAAGGCTTATTATAAGCCTTAGCAATAGGAAGATTAACAACTAATCGAATAGCTTTACGAATACTGTTTCTCATGAATTTCTTTTCGTTCTTTTTCATTTGTCCAATAATTTACTTGGTTCAACATTTTGTCTACGAAGTCTATTTGCAAGAACATTGGCGTATTTATGCATCCATATTAGCTGTGCTTTCATATCTTCTCGTTCTTCATCTTGAAGAGTTTTAAAAATAGAATTAGTATTAATGAAACTTGCAAGTTTATTAATACGATCATCAAGTTCTTTATACTCATCAATCATACGTTGAACATGAGAAGGATATTTATCTTTTTTAGATTCGGCATTAAGACCATACTTAGCCCATTGAAGAACAAATCCAAGATGACTCCAAAGACTATTAACAACTTCTTCCATAGCATATTGTTTGCCAAGTTCTTCGCTGTAATTCTTTGGGTCAACACAAGAAGAATGACGAACTGTATCAAAACCACTACGAGTGTGAGCGTTAACAACAGTAGTCTTTTCACCAACTGTCATTACTTCTACATCGGTAATAAAGTTTTCAACATCTTCTTTAAGAACTTTAGTACCATCGTTATTCTCTGAAAGAGGAAAATAAGCATTGTCAGCTACATCTTTAGGTGTCCAACTTTTATATCCATCTGGATAAGTAACTTCATAACCCATATCATCAGGATGAGCATTACCTATTTTATAACCAGTTGATAGAGCCATACTAGCTCTCATTGGTTGAAGTTCAACCATTTTAATTCCAATTGCTTTCATAATTTAATTATTTATTGTTTAAAATTAATAATTAGTTTATTTTCATTATTTTAATGATTTATTTTAATATTACTGTAAATGCTTCTCCACATTCGGGACAAGTTACACCTACGATATCTGCGAACATTAGTTCAAGTTCTTGTTCTTCTTCATGGACAACGTTCTCTGTTCCACAACAAGGACATACATAACAAAGAAGATCCTTAGGATTATCTTTATTATCTGTAAAATATGCACGAGCTTCCATTACTCTCCGGTACTACCAAATCCACCTTCACCTCTTTCAGTATTACCAAGTTCTTCGAGAGTTTCAACTTCATCCCAAGTAATCTTTTCACGACGACGAACAAGAAGTTGACAAACACGGTCACCTGTTTTATAAGGAAAACCATTCATAACTTGTTCAAGTTCTTTAATACAATCGTCTGTTACTTCTTTAATTCTATTAGTAGCGTGGTTTAGTTGACGAATAGCCATAAGACTATCTTCAACACAACGTGCTAAATGAATGTTAGTACGATTCTTGAAAACAACAAGAAGTTCGCCTCTGTAACCACTATCCAAAGTCCCTACGGAGTTCGGAAGATAAACATCTGTTTTAGTATTGCTACTACGAGGTCTAATTTCCATTTCATATTCATCAGGAAGAGCAAAATGTAATCCTGTATGAATAATAAATCTATCTTTATCTTCATCATATTCTATACTCTTAGCATAGATATCGCAACAAGCATCTCCTTCTTTACCATAAACAGGTAATGGAACAGACTTATCTTCACGCCAAACTTTAACAGATACATTATCAATATCTTGTTCTAGTTTCTCGAAAAGTTCATCTTGCGTTAATAAACCAGCATTAAACTCAATAATAGCATTAGCTATCGCTTTACTTAATTTACTCATTTCTTTTCTTCTAAAAAGGTTAATAATTTATTATCTATTTCTTTACCATAAAGAGAATCTATTATTTGTTTAGTAGATTCATTTATAGGTTCAGTTTCATGATTCTCATTTTTAAATTTATGATAATGACAATCAGTTGGAGTACTAGGTTTTCTATAACAAGAAGTAATAATAGTATCACTACTTCTTTCTAAGCACGTATAATGTTTATAGAAACAACCTTTTTCTCTCTTTACTAAATGAATACAATTGCCACAAGTTCTTACTTTCTTTTTATTCTTCATATCTCACCATTTATATATTTAATAAACATGATAATACTACATACAAACATTATTATATTAATAACTGGAACATAGTATAACAAGAATATAGTTAGTAACATTAATAATGTTGTTTCGCTAGGAGCTGTTCTTCTGCTACTAAATATAATAAATTGCATAATAGCTTCCAATGCTATGAATAACATCGGAAGCTGTATGAAGAACATTTGGCTAGTAATTCCAAACAGCATCAAGCGCATAATTAAGAGCTTTAACACCAGTATTGAAATCACCTTCAAATACAGTATTCTTTAGACGAATCTCTTCATTCTTATATTGCTTTACATTACTGAAATATCCAGTAACGGCATTATAAGCACCGTAAGCAGTTCCGGCAATTTGACTTTGAGCAATACCTGAATGATAGTATTCATTAATGTCACAGAGAATACCAAGTTTTTGTTTACTAAGACCAACTTGTTCGAACGTTACAAAGTCTTTCTTGAATAACGGTTCGTACAAGTTGTTCTCGTCTACAATCTCAAATTCCTCCCCCGTAAGGAAAGTCATTGATAGATACTTCTTAACATCAGCATCTGATACTTTAGTATTAAACATAACAGCATACATTTCTTTTTCTTCTTCAACGCGTTTACCTGCAATACCAAGTATTTCTGGAACAGTTAGTATTTTAGCATTAACGCCTTGATTATGTCTAAATGATAAATACATATTAGCACTTAATCGAGCAGAATGTAGAGCATTCATACAAGCAACTCGAATAGGAGTTATCATCATTTGGACAGCAGAACCTCCATCATGACTATTAGTAAATACAAAGTAATGATCGATACTATCTTTGATATTACCAATTTGCATTTCTTGATTTATCTTAGCTGATAAGAATATCTTCTGACCATATCCAAAGTATCCAGCTCTATCTAGTTGAACATCTTTTCCAATAGCATCATTAAAGAAGTTAAAAGCTACTTCGTTTTGAACTACTTCGTAGCGACTTTTAACTTTCCCAAGAGGAATATTAGTATCAGTACGATAAGTAGCGAATTCAGTAGGAATAGTAACGAATTCATATCCATTAACGATATTAGGAATAAGAGAACTGTCACGATTAACTCCATTAGGAAGAGCTTCCATCTGTGCAGCAATAGGACATTTAGCAACTATATAATTAAGTTTAGCTTTCTGAATAGCTTCGCTCATTGTAGTACAATCGGAAATATCTATTCCAATCTTTCCTCTCCACGGAATACCACCAGTCTTATATTTATAAGCAGTGTTTCTATAATCAAAGTTCATAATAAGTTATTTAATAAGTTATTTAATATATGTATTCTTTTATTGCTTCCATTGCTTGACGACGATTACAGCCATAAGTATCCATAATCTTTTTAATAAGTTCTTCAATCCAATCTTCTACTTCTAGCATAGTACTTTATTTAATAGTTAAACTTGTTTTTGTTTCAACATCATAGATATGTAAGTTAGCATTCATATCAAGATTCGTTTTAATAAGAGATGAAGTAACTTTGTGTACAGTATTTACTTTATGTGGATGTTCATTAATCCATTTAACGAGAGGAAGATTTTCTTCTTTAGCAAGATCGCTTAAAGAAATATTAATAGTAATTTCAGCAGGAATAGCAAGAAGATCATCTTTAGATACTTCGATACCTATTTCGTCTTTATCAAAACTTTGATTAGCAGCTTCCAAATCAGCAATCTTATATGCAGTTAATTGAGCAGAGATTACTTGAGCTAGAAACTCTAAATCAAGACTATCAAGAGTAGATACTTCGTCTAGATATTCGCCAATACAATAATAGAACTCTTTAATTATATCAGCAATAAAAAAATCTTTAGGACTATAACTATTAACGTTACGACTAAATAGTTTATAAGTAGGAGCTTCAATTACTTTGTTTCCAGACTTACTAGTAGTACCGAACATAAGAACCGCATCAAGAACTAAATTCTTAAGTTTTTCAACAGTATTGTTACGAGTCTTTTGAATCTGATTAACTCGATCTTTCTCAGCCTTACATTCATTAACGTCATTACTATAACGTCTAATAACTTTTACGTAACTGTCTAGCTTCTCCTTTAAATGATCTTCTGAGATTCTTAGTTTCTCAATAAGTTCATCAGTTGCTTCACTTTCTTCGAGTTGCAAGATAATATCCTGCAACTCAGAACTAATTTCAAATAGATTATTACTCATCTTGTTTTGGTTTAAAAAATGGTTTTGTTTTAGTAGAATAACAATAGAAACTATTAGGACATTCCATAGTTCCCCAACGTTCACAATTAGAACATTTAGGAATTACTTTTTTATCCTTTATCTTTAATAGCTTCTTTGCTAGTATCTTTAAATTTTTCATTATAGTCTTCGTTAATTAATTTATTTTGTTCTCTAATAGCTTTTATAATAAGTTCACGAGCATTCCAAAGACTTTCAGCACCAATACTTAGATAATAATGTTCTAGCACTTTATCGTTAGACATATTTTGAAAGTCTACAATATGAGGGGTAGCCTTAGTAACATCATTAAATTTACTAGTAACATTATTCAATAGATTATATAATTTACTACGAATAATTACATTATCTGTATTATTCTGTCTTATTCTAGCAATAAGAGCAGGAATTATTTCACCGTTTTGCATTTCTATGAGTTTTCTTATTCTTATTACGTTTATGTCTCTTAGCAATTACTTTATAATTATTGCCTTTTTTAGTAGAACTTCCTTTATAATTATTATCATAAAGAGTACCTAATTCAAAAGCTTTATCATAAAGAAATATATTATAAGGATTATCAAACTTCATTTTTATCTAATGATTTAATATATTTAATAGCTTCATCACGAGAATCACACAGCTTATCTAATTCAGTACTACGCTTCCAACCATCTCCTTCATTAGTAATAACAGTGACACCATATTTACCTTTGAAGGTTATACCATTGATTATTTTATCATAACGTCCTCGCCAATTATCTTTTTCAGAACAACTTAGTTCTACAATATGATTACCAACAGTATAATAACTATCAACAATAGGAGTAAAGAAATTACTTCCTTTAACTATACTTTGGAATATCTTAGCTTTTTCCATATTTACTTCCAGTTTGATTGCGACACCATTCAAGATTAGACCAATGATTATTAGCACTATTACCATCTTTATATCTAACATATTTATATACATTAGGTTTAGGATTAGGAACAAATGCTTTAGCAACAAGAGTAGCTACGAATAGCTTAGAACTTACACCATTATTAAACAATGTAACATGTGGTCTTTCGCAACCTTTACCACGATACCATTTAAGAGGTCTTCCTCTATTAATAGAGAATACTTCTCCATCAGGAGCTACACTATAATTAGGAAAACCTTTTATTTCGGCATAGACTTTAACGGTTTGTACTTGTGACATTAGTAATAATTAGTTTTAGTATTGAGATAACGAGCACGACGAGCAGCAGATATAAAATTGTATTTACGTCTACGACTTGCAATATGATTAAATAAATCTTCGAAAGCACTGAGATTAGGATTACGTTTTATCTTACCATCAAGATATTTATCAACGTATTTACTAAGATGTTCTCTACTAATAACAAGATAAATAGGACAAATAGGTTTGCCAAGATTGTTAGCAGGACGTCTAATTACAATATAATCTTTTCTATTCTGTTCCATGATTTAATGAATGTTTATACTAATATAATCAATAATTAGTTCAGCACATAGTAAAATCTTAATTATTTTATTTATGAATTGACGCAATTCTAGCCTCTCTGTTGAACGCAATACGAAAATAATATAGTTGTTCAGCTTGCTATATAAAATCGCACAGAGGCGAAGAAATGGTGCTCTATGTGCGACTTCCCCCGTAAAGGAATGCAGATACTGAAAACTCGTGCTACTATTATCTGTAAGATTTTCGTTTGAGTTAGTATTTATTTCACTACTAATAACAGCACTTAATTCAATACCTACTTCTTACGAGGGTAAGCACACATCAAGAAAAAGCTCGATACTTGTTTCACAACAAATACCGAGCGGCAAACTTTAATTAAATCAACCCTTAAATAATAATTTCATAGACTTCTATCATGTCGTCTGATTCTTCGAGTTTAAATTCAACATTAACATCAGTTTTAATATTAAATTCATTAAATACTTCTGAGAAGTCAACTCTATAATAACCGAAATCAGAACGAGTAATTAGTCTACAAGCAGAATTTACTTTGTCTTTAACGAAAGCAATATAAACTATATTAAGATTAGATATTACATCTAGTTTCCTAAGATACATATAATACTTTCGAGTAGGTAATCTAATACCTTTAATAAAAAGCTGTCGTTTCTTAAAATCAATATAAGATTTAGAACGATCTAATTTAGAACTACTTATTACTTCATAATTGTATATCATATTAATAGTTATTACATTTCAATTCTAATCACATTAGCATGAGCAGGAACTTGTTTAACTCCCGATCTAGTACGATACTCAACAAAAGCAATCTTACCAATATAAGATTCACGACTACTAAGATACATCTTACGAATGTCTGAAACACCTACTGGCATACATTCAAATGTTTCTTCGTTAATATCGTTTTGAAGAATAAACTTAGAGAACTTCGGACGTTTAGCTCCTTCGGGAACAATATCAATAATCTTAAACTTTCCATCAAGAATTGGCTTACACTTAAACATTGCTGTATTGCGTTTACCAAATTGATAGAAAGAATTAGGATTACGAAGAATAATTCCTTCAAAACCGGCTTCAACAAATAGATTGCGATATTGAATAATTTGCTCATCATTACTGGTCTCATAGTTATTACAAAGAACAAAACGAGATTTGTTATTAAGATGATAACTAAGAAGAAGTTGAGAACGAGCATAATTAGGAACTTTATAACGATTAAAGTGTTTATTAAGAAATTCCAATCTAGCATGTTGAGGCATATCTTCAATAGCTAAATCATAGCACCAAAATTGAAGAAGTTGATTAAGAGGATTAGTAAGATTCTCTGCGGCACTAAGAACATTATTAAGTCCTTGATTTGGAATATACAATTCTCCATCAAGAACATAATCTTCGTCTAACATTTTCTGCAATACTTGCTTTGGCAACATTTGCAACAAGTAAGTCTCTAAGTTCGGACATTTATATTCAAGACCTTTTCTACTACGAAATCTTAGTTTCGGTTGAGAGAACATTCCATCTTGTGTCATATAAGCAGAGACATTAGCACGAACACCATCTATTTTAGTTTGACCAAAGAATCTTTCTTCACGATCAAATTCATAGATTTTAGCAAGCTGAGGAAGAACAAAACCTTCATTAGTAGTATTATACTTAGGAAGATAAGTATCAAGATAAGGATAAAGATTAACTCTTAAAATATAAGGAGCTGTATCATGAACCTCTGATAATTCCATACCGCCTTCTCTACGTTTAGCGGCAACAATAGTTTTCCATTCTTTCTCAACACCTCTAGGAGGAATATAATCACAAGTAGTTCCTTGCTTACCTACAATACCGAAATTAAGTTGTATCTTACTTCCGATAACTTTAGCAGTCCAAAAGATTGGTTGTCCTTTGGCATTACGCTTATAAAGAGTAATTTCTTTAGTATCAATCATAATTCTTCAATTCTATATTTACCATTAAATTGATTAAACAAAGCAACAGCAGTTTCACGAGAAACATTAAGAGCAGTATTATCTTCTATCTTTATCAGACGAACAATATCACTATCTCCTTTCCTTACGGGGGTGGCACAAGAACGTTTACCTTCTCCCTTAGTACGTTTAAGTTTAACTGGCTTTGGCTTAGTTTTATCATATATAATAGGAGGATTAGTTACTTCATATTCAAGATTAGCTTCATGTACTTTTTGAAGCAATTTCTTATCATAACCAAGATAAACAAGAGCAGCCATATTATACTTATATCCAAAATGAATAGTTTGAAGATAACGATAATTAGGTAGATCAATCTCAGAAAGAAGTTCTTGCATATAATTAACTCTACCTTTACTATTAGTATTATGTTCAATCATACGGATATCGCTAGCATCTAGTTTATAACTGAAAGCATTACGACCGTCTAGCGCCATCTTTACTTAGTCTTACGATTAATATCTTCTTAGGTTTACCAATTCGAGAATGATAATACTGAAACGCTTTTATATAATCAGTTGTTTCTGTCCATTGAATAAAGTTTCCTTTAGATGTACAAGTATTATTCTTATAATCGAATCCTTTAGGAATACGATGACATTCATAGATTTCTTTATAAAGCAATTCTTTAATTGCTTGACAATCACTAGCATCGTTAAGATCAACTTCACCGTAAACTTTAATATCAGAAATGCTTATGATAATACCATCTGCAAGTTTAATACGAGTATTCGCATTATCATTTTCTTTAAGTTTACGTTTAATCTCATCAATAAAACGTTCCTCTACATCACTAAGAGGATACATATAAAGATAGCTGTAAATAGCTTCATTACGACCATATCTATTTACAACTATCCTATCAAGAGTTTTTGATTTATTTAAATCTATAATAAGTTCTTCATCATTCATAATCGAATAGTTTTTCGGTTTCTTCTATAAACCGATTAATTGTTTCCTTTGAATACTTCTCTATTAGTTCTGAAAAGTCTTTAGCATCGTAAATTCTAGGAATAAGAATAGGAATAATACCATAATCTTTTCTAAGACGACGAGCACCACGAACACCAGTTAAATCCATATCGAAGAAACTAATAATAATTCCATTATCATTAAGTTTAGATTGGAGATATTCATATTCAAATGGTTTAAGAACATAACTTTCAGAAGTAACATTAATAACTCCTATTAGGGTATCTGACAACTTCCCCCGTAAAGGGAAGGAATGCAGCCAATTATCTAAAGCAAGGTTATCTTTGTATGACTTAGTAATAATGATTATATCATACTTAGGTTTATTAAGATTAAGAAGACCTACTAAGCCATTATGATTAGTAATAAACTTAATGTCTCCTTTAGTTCTATCTCGTAAAGGAAAATAACATTCGATATTATATATTCCTTTACTATCAAGACCAGTAATATAACCATAACAAGGATCATTACTACGATAGTTGTATTTTGGTTCGGGCTGACAAAATCTATTAATATACATTTGATCAACAGGAACAACAAAATGAGTATTTAGCCAATGCAAAGATATTCCCCATTTAGACCATATCTTCTTGTCATTTTCATTCCATTCTCTAATTACTAGTTCTATAACAGCTTTACTATTTTTAATACGAGTAATAGTTTCTTTAAGCAGTACTTCATTTTCTTCAACTACTTCACCGTTATATATAATATTACGGAAAGTATAAGCAATATGTTTGAGAACATAATAAAAATCTGCTTTAACACTTACATTGATTTGACGACCAGTAGTAAAACTTAGAACATACGCAACAACATCAAAACAATCGCCCCACATTCCGTATCCTGCAAAATCTCTAATCTTTAGTTTATGTTTATCATTATAAGCAAAACCAACAGTAGGATGTCTATCATTTCTAAAAGGAGAACATATAAGAGAATTTTCAGTTACACATTTATTTATTATTTCAATAGGAATACCAGTATATTTAGAAAATATTAGTTCTTGACTTACTTTAGACAATATAAAAGTCTTAGATAAGTTATTTTTTATTCCTCTTCTCATAAATTAATATATATATAACACATCTTCATCTTTTTGTATAACTTCTCTTAGTTTAGCAGCTTCAACAAAAGTAGGAGATTTCCATTTATACCCTGCACAAGTACTATTACGACCAGTACGGCATTTAGATATTGCACTATGTGAACAATTACAGTAATTAGCAGCACATTGATTGTTTTTGAATATTCTAAGTCTATTATTAAAACAATCAACTTGAACAATTGGAGCAAAATGATTAGCTAACTTTTTATTTCTATTTCCATAATTAGAATTATATTTAGCAGTGCACCATTCTAAATTATTAGCATTATTATTTAAAGGGTTTTCATCTTTATGATTTACTTGAACAAATTCATTAGGATTAGGATTATTGACAAAGGCTTTAGCTACTAATCTATGTACTTCAATAGTTTTATTATTTCCAGTAGCATTATTACATAATACTACTTTGGCATATCCTTTATTTATACCAACTCTTAAAACTTTATTAGAAGTAATACTAAATACTTCACCTCTATTACTAATTAGATAACGAGGAAAATCATCTATAACTTTCCAATCATCTTTTATAATATCTTTTAATTCCATAATAAATAATTTATTTTCAGTATCATAAGGATAATAAAAAATCCCTAGAAATCAAAGTATCTAGGGATTAATTATTAACGATTAAATAATTAGATTAGAACGGAAGATCCTCTCCATTGTTGTCACCATTGAATACTCCATCAAATTGAGAAGGAGCAGAAGGAGCAGCCATAGGAGCACCCGGCATCATAGGAGCACCGGGAATAATACCACCACCAACAGGAATATTACCAATAGACGGAGCACCTGCCATGTTAGGTTTCTTACGAGTAACGTTTTCCATCGGAATAATAGATTCCCGAATTTCATCGAGTTTAACTCGTTTAGAAGGAATTACTTGTTTGTTTGCATCAAGGAAAGCTTCTTCAAAGATTCCTTCCTTAACATAAGTAGGGAATACAAGGTCTCCTTCAGTACTACTTCCATAAGCAGCCGGAACCCATTCACCGTTCTGTTTGTAATAGCGATACATTTTAGCCCAGAACAAACGAGGTTGACCTTTGTCATCAAGCAGAGCAGACTTACCGTCTTTACCACCTGTTTCAATCATGTTAACAACGTTCTCGAAAAGAACAGCCCAAGCCTTAATAACTTCATCTGTTTCAACCGGCTCATAAGCACCGTTTTCATCGAAATCTTCATAACCGAGTTCAAGAGCATCTTCTTCTGCTTCAGTAAGTTCACGACCTTTAAGAACAATAACATCGAGAACATGCTTGATCATTTGGAAATCATTCTCAATGAATCGGTATTTAGCACCACCCGGAATATTGTCTGCATTAGACTCACGAGCAAAGATAGTGTGAGTATTGTAACGCTTATCCGATTCTTTAGTGTGAGTAGAAGAAAATTCAATAACTAGCTGAGGAACAGCTTTACCAATAAAAGAAGGAGAACCTTTAGCTTCTTCACCAAAAGTTACCCATTTCGTAGAGACTTTCAAATGACCTAAGAATACGCCATTAACTCTGACATCTTTGTGAGAAAACTTCAAACGAGAAGTAGAACGAGTATCATTACTAATACCTCTACGACGTTTCTTAGGAGTTCCTGCATTAGCAGCTTGTTCAACACCAGTTTTTACTTCTTCAACAGTTTCTTTTTGAGTACTCATAAAATTAATTATTTAAAGATTAATAATAATACTACTAAGTTGTACAGGCTTAGCAGTATGTTGTCAAAAGTGTTCAAATATAATAAAAAGAAAAATTGCAAACAATAAAAAAGACTACTAAGTTTTTACACTTAGCAGTCTTTTTATAATGTAACGAGCGAATAGAATAAGTAGATTATTTCTTAACGTTCTTGCGAGTTGGTTCTTCGTCAGATTCAAAAGTGAACGGATAAGCAGTTACAACAGTAACACTTCCTTCACCTTCTTTACCATTCTCAACTTCACATTCAATCGGTTCGTTAAGATTAACTTTGTAAACACGATTGTAATCTTCGGCAGCATCACCAAGATCTTCTTTCAGTTCGTTCCACATATTGATGTCGGAGAAACCAAGAGGTAAACCGATACCAGTAAGAGAAGAAGTAGAAGTTGCTTTAGCACCTGTGAAACCTTCTGTAACCGGATTGTAATCTTCGATAGTAACTTCGTCAATATCTTTACCAACCGCCTGAGCAATAGCGGCTTTGTTCATGTCGAAAGATACCTGCTTCTGTTCGTCAGTCATACGAACACCAACCATTTTGCGTTTGCCGTCTTTCTCGTACATCGGAACACCTTTACAAATAGCGTAAGAACCGAATTCTTTGATAAGAGCTGCACGGGCTGCATCAGTACCAAGTTCAACACCGTTTTCTTCGCACCATGCAATGATTTCAGAATCACGTTCTGCAATAGCCATGTCAATAGACGGAATGTTACTGATAAACTGTACATAATCACCGGAAACAAGTCCCATAGTACGGCTTACGATACCTGCAATAGTAAAACGAGCTTTAGTACTGTTAGCAACCAATGTCGGTTCATTGTTACCAGTTGCTATTCTTTTACCACTCTGAATTGCTTTCATTCCAAATTGAAGTCCCATAATTTTAAAATTTTAATTAATTATTGAGCATTACGCTCATTGGTTTTATCTTGTCTAATTTCAAATCTATAATCACTATTAGTAAGACATCTAACAGTAATTAAATTGGTATAACGTCCGCTTCTTCTAGCGGAATGTTATTCATAATCTTCGCCTCTGTCATTTCTTGACATCCAAGAAGAGCATCAGCAGCAATGTCTCTAGCACCATAAGTAAAAGCTCTATGTCCTATTAAGATTCGAGCATATTTACTATATGTATCTTTACCTAAAAGTCCAGCAGTAACAGCTTCACTGTAACTGAAATGACTAGTAGCTTCAATAACACGATTATCAATGACTCTAGTAAATTTATATTCGGTGACATAATCTACTGGGATATGAGCTATACGAAACACAGGAGTTTTGCCTTCTGCTTGAATCTTAGCAGCACTTTCAGCATTAACTGAAATACCAAAACTAGCATTCATTTGATACTCCTTATAAATATTTCCTTTATAGTCTTGATAATATCTAACAGGATAAACACCTATACTATCGCCATCTTGTTCAGCAGTGTATTTAAGAGCTTCTTTCTTAGTGGTAAAACGCTTACAGTAATCGGGTATCTTTCCATCAATATAAACATTATTACCATCAGTACATTCATACTGAGCTATATAATCTTTTGTACACTCCCATGTTATAGCTGCCTTTAGTAACAATGCTTTGATTAGATGAACATCTATTACGGTTTTACCATTAATAGCACTAATATGTTCAATACTACTGGTAAAAGGTAAACCTAAGTCTTGTGCTCTACTAAATATAGCTAAACCATCAGCCATTGATTTAATACCGCACTTTTCACTTCCCATAATAGATTTAAGATACAGTTCAAGTTTTCCTCTTTCTTCGGGATTTAAAAGATTGAGATTATTAACAGTAGGACTAACTATTTCATTAGTTCTACTAGAAACTTGAACACTACGTTCTTTTTCTACTTCTTCCATTATTTCAAGGTTCGCTTTATTATTACATTACAAAGATAATACTTTTTGTTTGAATAACAATAGTATCACTTTAAAAATCAATAGCTATATCATCGTTTTCACAATCTTTAACTACTTCATAGTTCTTTCCTCCTTTCGTCTCATTAAGTTTCTTTTCTTCGATTGAATTCACAATATATACCTTATATATAATATTAGGTTCGGTACTAAAGGATAAGTTTGGTATCCGATACTTTATATCTCTTAGAGAGTAACACATCGGAGAAGTGAAAATAACAAGGTCTACGATAGCATTAAAATCAGTATCTATTGAATTGTTAGCTGATAGCACTCGTATGCAGTCATCGTTGAACAATGTTAAATTTTGTGAACGCTGTGCTTTAGCCTGCATTATAATAGGCTGACCTATTTTCTTGCCACTCTTATAAACTTTAGGTTTACCAAATTTATCATAAGCTGGAATACCTTCCATATCATTGTGATAATTACCGCAATAGTCGTATTGAAGAAACTTGATATTAGTATCAAATATTTCTCCATTAGTAGGAACTGATTTACCAGTACATTCAACATTGCTATTGATGTAGTCAGTAATTTTACTAGCAAATTCTCCACGCATTGAGACTATAAGAATCTTTTTGCCTAGATTAGACTTAACGATCTCTAGTATCTTCTCTAGTTTAACAATGTTATCAGTAACAAGATTACGTCTTTCACGCATAATGTTATAAACTTGATTAACACGTTCACCAAGAGCAATTGGATTATAAAGATCATCAAGACGCTTAGCCATTATATCGGACATATCCATAACAGGACGCCAACCATTATATTCAGCAACAAGAGTACGACATGCCTCAGCAGATAAATTAAGTTCACGATTACCTACACGACATTCTTCTATCTTACTAAAATCACCGAATATATTAACACTATCATTAATGTAATTAGTACATTTATCATAATGTTCTTGATCAGGTTGACTAAGAGCACATCCGATTTGATATTCCTTTACGGGGGAGTTAATCGACTTACTCAACAAAGACGAATAGTTTAACGAATAAACTTTCGGAGCAAATTGATACATAAGAACAGCATTACTAGCAACTTTATCTATTTCATTAGTTAGAACTAATTTATATTTAAAACAACTAGCACCTTCATATCTTTCAATGATACCTTTGAATTTAGTAACATTAATAGTAATAAGAAGATCTTTCTTATTAATTCCTCGATAAGTAGACTTTTCAATATAATCTCTAGTGAATACATTAATATATTTCTCAGCAATTAACTTCTTATAAGTTTCACTATTAGCAGAAGTATTTTCAATAGCATAAAGAATATTAGCTCGATCAGTTAGATTTTCACATATTATCATAACCAATAGATTAGGTGATTTTACAATCATCTTATCTAAGATATGAACAGCAAGTTTAATAATATCTAATGGCTGAGTTAGAATAATACTTCCAACACCGGAAGAATTACGCCATTTATCAGCAGCTTCATTATATATTTCTTCTACATTATTTTTCATGGTAATTGTAGTTGCATTCGATAATATTCATATCTCAGTGTAATATAGAAAAACGAAACATTAAGAGGACTTTGAATAAGAATAGTATCTGAATCTATCATTTCAGTCCAACCATCATTTTTAGTACAAGAACAAATAATAAAATTAAATCTTTTATTATAACCTACTACCATAACTTTATAATCTCCATAGTTAATCTCTTTACCAAGATTAAGACTACATATTTGTTCAGCATTTATCATAATAAATTTTTAGCAATAAGTTCAGTATGAATCATATAAAAATAACTATAATTAAAAGAACTATAACCTACAATCATAGCTTCTGTTTCAAAAGGAATAATATAATCTTTATCAAATGTTTTAAAAGATTTACCAATATTCTTACGAGCAAATTCTTCAACAGTTAGTTTATTACTTTCCATAATTAATCAAATAATGTATTTCGCATTCCATAATATTTCTTCACTAAACGTTTGCCTTTACCTTTATTATTACGTGATTGTTCAATAGGTTCAATAATAGCCATACATTCATTATAATAATATAGATAATTAATATTTAGTTCAGATATATCCTTATCTTCAACAAGATCACATACAGTAACTCGTTGACCAGCACAGAGAGAACTTTTTTTAAGTTTAGGTTGATTATTTTCATCCCAACCTAATATTTCTACCTTCATGAGCGACCCCCCCGTAAGAGAAATGTAGAACCTAGTATTTCTTTGAACCTCTTCGACAACCATTTTATGATCAACAACATGAGTATATTCAATATAATACTTACGATTAACGTTTTGAGTACGACAAAAATCAAGAATAGATTTACTATTACGAAGAGTTTCCATAACAGGTGTTCCATTAATAAAATACTCAGTTACAGCTTTAGCTACAATAGGAGAATTATAACCTTTAGATAAATCTTCTAGATACATCTTAGGATTCATTCTACCTTTAAACTTCTTCTTACCATCAGTTTTAACAGTTAGATAACTATTAACACCTTCAGTAATATATTTGCTATAACTAGTAAATTCAAGTTCAAGACCAAGATGTTTTTCCCACCAATGACAAATATTATCAGCAGTTTCTTCAAGACCTTTAGGAACAATAGTTACGATACCATCTGTATTAGCACTTATAACATGAATTCCGGCATCTTCTAGTCTTTCAATTAGCATTAATAGAAACAATTGTCCATTAATAGTAACTTTATACATTGCTTTCTTATCACAAAGAAATGATTTCTCACTACCCATTTTGCCAAAGATTCCAGCATTAGCTACAATCTTTAGACAAGCAGCAGCAGTAAAATGCTTAATTTGTAGAATAAGACTAAGACTTTTATCTTTTGCAAGATGCTTGTGTTCAGTTCTTTCATCAACAATAGTATCAGCAATACGAAACCATGCTTTAGGATTAAGATGTTTCTGACATACTTTAAGACTACGAATAAGATTCGGATAATAACTAGTTACATCCCTATCAACAATAGTTTGTTTATCATCTGCAACATAAATAGCAGGTATTTCATTAGAATGCAAACCGCCAGTTGCGAGGGTGTAGGAAGTGCCTGCATAAGTGAATGTGCGCTCGAATTCGCCCTTTTCTCCCCTAAGGACAAGGGAACGTAAGGATTGAAGTAGATCGTTCAACTGCGGGCTTAAAAATTGAATCTTATCTGACAAGATTTCGGAAACTTCTATTTTTCTCCGGATAGTTTTAGTATCAATGAATCGTTTAGGATGAAGACCAGTAAACTTACTATATAGTTTAACAATAACTTTATCAGCAATTGTACTACGACTAGCAGAAAGAACGTTAATTTCATATTCCTTACTAATCATATATCTTAAACGAATCTCTTCTTGATTCATACGAACTAGCTCACAACAAATGAATACATCATTATTGTTATACTCTTCCATTTCCTTTTTCCAAGCAGGATGAAGATAACGTTCAAAAGAGTTACGATATAATCTATTTAATTGTTCGATAGAAAGACCTCTATTTTCTGTTAGTCGATAGTAATAGTCAACATCAAGTTCACTAATAGGAGGCATATGATATTCAAGAAGATTATACCATTTAATATTAATAGAAGTTTGTTTTAAACTCTTATGAAAATGATCTAATCTAAAGATTTGGAAAAGATCTAAATCACGAAAGTTAAGACGATTCTTCATCAACATATTAGTAAAGTTATCTTGCCATAGAACATCATTATCTGAATTACGAATAATTCTTTGTGATGTATCATATAGAAACTCAATAAGTTTACTAGGTTTATCAAACTGATTATAATACATAAGAAGAGCACTTAACATAAGACGGTCATACTTATTATTATTATAACCAAAGTAATCAGCTTCGTATTGTAGCCAGTTTAATAAAGGATATAATTCTGAATCATCATCTTCAAAAATACTAAATCTATAACGTTTAACAGTAGCTAATCGGTTCTTGATTTCAGTAACAGATAACTTATCTATAAGAGGAATTGCTTCTTGTTTATCATCAACACAATCTTTAAATACTTCGAGATAATGATTTAAGTCAACGAAACAAACACCGAAGTAATTACGAGTAACTTCAATATCATAAGCAAGGGCTTTCATAAGTCTTTAATTATAAATTCTTTTAAGTTGTTATATGCGATAGCTTTAAAGATACTAGTAAATTTTGATATATAAGAATCTTTAAGAAGATCATAACGAATAACAAAAGGACTATAATTAACAAAGACATAATGACCTGTGCAATTACGATATACGTTATTAGTCGAATGAGGACGAACATTAATTAAAGAACAAGCATTACCTAGAAGAATAAGAATATTATATTTGTTATTAGTAACTTCTTCACGAAGATAGTTATAACATCTTGCTTTAGTCATAACATCAATAGGATGTTTAATACTAATAGGACATTTAACAAAACAAGTTATATAATAATCATCTAAGATATTTCTATCAAAGAGAGTATTATATAACTCGCTAATTTGTTTGAATGCTTCACTATTAATAATAGTTTTATCACTAACACCAAGATGAGGAAATACAATTATCTTATTACTTTGTTTATTACCTATTCCTTTTATATAATGGTTCTTCTCATTAATTACTTGATAAGCACAATCTTCACAATATCTACCACCCATAACATAAGAATAATCTGTTTTTACAACGACTACAAGCAGTATATAATCTACGAAGAGTATTATCAATATCACCATATGGACTACCGTTAGTCATAAAGACAATATCATTAATATCTACATAGACATCTTTAAAAGTACTACCTTGAGCTTTATGTGAAGTAATAGCGAAACCATAATCTAAATCACGATAGAATTTAATCTTACCATACTTATCAAGTATATTAGCAAGAAGAAGATTGCGTTCTTTAAATTCATAATATAGTTTCCAACGAGCACGACGAGAACTAGCAGGAGCAGATTTAGCAGCATCTATAAATTCATTACAAAGTTTATAATAAAGAAGAATATTTGCTCTATCATTATGATCTACAACAAACAAAGGTTTAGTAGATTCTCCACCATTAATCTTAACGAACTTAACAGTGAATCCTTTAATACCATCTTTATTTGTGAAGTTAGCAATATTCTTAATTATATAATCTTCTGAATTAGTAATGACTGCTTCATTGAATTCATTTACAAGAGTAACATAAGACAATATCAAATCATTACGAGTAAGTGCCGCACGATCTGAATCTTGAATTATATTAGTTCTAATAAACTTATTCCAATCACTAACTGCTTTATTTGTATAAGCTACAAGACGACAAGTATCAACATTAGTTGTAAACTCTTCATTATTAAAACCATCAATAACTAATGATTGAAATTCATTTAAGCCACAAGTATAATAACCTTTTGATTCACTTAAATCGAATTTAAATCTATTAGCATTAATATATTCTAAGAACTTCCAAGTCTTATGTTGAATATCGTATCTAAGTAGCTTTAACAAATAACTAACAGGATTGTCTTCTTCTTGTCTAACAATTTGATTAAGTTCATAATATTTAATACCACGTAGACAAGGACTGATTGTTTCTTTAACAGGAGGAAGTTGAGAACTATCTCCCATATAGATAATTATACATCCGTTTTCTTTGCATTCTTTCTCAATATAAGTTTTAAGACTTCTACCAATCATAGATGCTTCATCAATAATATAAAGACGATAGCCTTTAATCTTCTTTTCACCTAATGGATCAAAAGGAGGATTATTAATGTCAAAATCTTCAAGATCAGTATTTAATCTAAAACCTAAATCACTAGCAATAGTAGAAGTTTTAATATTAGTAGAATTACTTAAAACTCTAGCAGCTTTATGTGTTGGAGCAGCTAAACCTATTGTAGAATTAGAGAGATTACATTTATTAATAACTTCTTTAATCATATAAGTTTTACCTGTTCCAGCACTACCAATAAGAGCACGCCTATAATCATTTTCATCGAATCCACGATTAATGAAATCAATTAAATGAGTATAGGCGTTAAGTTGATCTTTGGTAAAGGAAGCTATTACACTACTGCTTTTATTAGCATCAGTATATTTAGTTAAATCCATTATCTCTTAAATCAAATTTTTGGATATTATCTTCAATACGAATATAACCACGAACTTTAATTCCCGGCTTAAATGGAATATAACATTTAGGAGCACTAAAACCATTACTACGTATTACTTTAATATTCTTGCCATTCTTATCTAAGAACTTAGCGAATATTGTACGAAATCCTTCGCAAGAATACGAACGTCTTGTTAGTGGAAGAACCATAGTACCACCTACATTTTTAAATCTGTAAGTATTACCATCAAGAATAATAGTACCATCAACGAGTTTCTCAACAACTCGTTCACGAGCAACTTTATTCTTTTCATTAACAGGAGTAAAATTGAATTTCATTATTTTATCTTTTTAAGTTTATTCCAATTAATAATAAATGTTCCAACACGAGGATAAACACTAGCTATTTTATAGCCTTTAATATCAACAGCAGAAGGATCAATAATACGTGGTATCTCAAACTTTCTAGCTACTAGATGAGGAATTGTTTCAGTAAATATAATAATAAAACTATTATTAGCAAAATCATTACTAATAACAGCTTTATATTCACCTACTCGAACATCTACTACTCCATCTGGATAAATATAATCATAAAGATCTATTTCCATAACTAATTCATTTTAGATACATAGATTTTATATAAATGTTCGAATTCCTTCTTAGACATTACAACAACAGCAGATTTAGCTTTGATAGCAGAAGATTCAAGAATCATAGCTCTACCGCCTATTACCTTTTGATCATCATGATAAAGATCTTCAATAACAAGACAGTTTTTACCAGATTCTAGAACTTCAGTACATTCAGGACATATATTATAGTTAGTACTACCTATACTAATGGATTTATTACCACATATAATACAATTAGCGAAAGTAGTTTCTATTCTACCTTCGCCATCTACGTTAAACTCTATCTGATTTGCCATAAGTCGATATTCTTCTACGTGATTCGATTTGCAACAACTTAACAGTATTAACAGTGTTAAGTGTAAAAGCTACTAGACTATAAAGTCTTTCACTACGACCAATTCTAATTCTTTTTTTAATCATACCAGTTTGTTTTAAATAATTAATAATAATAGATTGTTTATACTTCCCCCGTAAGAGAATCTTGTTTGACTTTCTCTCTTAGATTATTAATAGTTGCTACTTCCATATGAATATAGTTCCTTAAATTATCAAGAACAATATTATTTTCCTCAATATCATTAACAATATAGAATGAAAAGAATCTACTATATTTAATAGTATTACTATTAAAATTATATACAATAACATTAACGCTAATATAATTAAGAACTCTTTCAGATTCTTTAAATTGAGTAGAAACTGAAAAGTGAAGATCAGTACAATGTTTCCTAACTAATCTTTGAATGATTAATAGAAACTCCAACATTTGTTTATGAGTTGTTTTCATATATAATGATTTAAATGAATAATCAATAAAAAAGGAGTAGACGCTTCTACTCCGATGGGATAAAATAGACAATACTATTCTCACGAACTGTATTACTAGTAACCTTAAACAGTTTAATCTAAGGAAAATATAACTAAACATAGACATTTTACGAAGAGGATTTCCCTTACTTCAACGATTACTCGAATAATGTTTCAACTTAATAAGTCATCATCAGTATGTTCATTTAAAAATAACACTATCTTCACAGACCGTGTTACTATGACTGAATCTTAGTGTATAATACATATACATAATTAATAGAGCAGAAATTATGATAATTCGCTTTTAAGATATTCAGTAATATCTTCATTTATAATACTAGCAATCTTACTAATAATAAATAGATAATTACTAAATATCATCTTATGATCTTTAGGATTATTATAATGAGGATTAGAACTCATATTATCAACAGCTTTACGAAGAGTTGAAATATTGATACTTTCATACCCTCCATTAGCTACTATATAACCATTTAGAAGATTCTTAGAAGTAACAATAAGACCTTCAAGTATATTTAATTCCATATTATAAAGTTTTAAATTAAAAAATGCTATCAATACTGACTAACTTCACAGTCTATCAATATTAATAGCATTGGCTAATTAATTCATAAATTAAAAGATTTCAAAACCCTTTGACAAGACGTATTTTCAATTGCATTAACTAGCGTATAAATAAAACAAACTGGTTAGAGTTTAATGAGAATACCAAGTACAAATCCAAGAATGAAAGCAAAACCTACAATACCAACAGTAGTATAAAGCCTTTTAGCATCTTTCATTCCTAGTTTATTACCGAGGTCAGCATTACGATTACGAAGTCTGTTAATATCTTCTTCAAGATTACGAATACGACATTCGTAAGATTGATTAGACATACGTAACTGTTCACTTGTTATTTTAGCACTATGAAGAGTAGTGTTTAATTCAGAGTTACGGTTACGAAGAATAATAATCTCAGCTTTACACTGAGCAATAGTTGGACGTTTAGCTTCTAAAATATCTGCCATAATATTATTATTTAATAGTTAATCTTCAATATTTTCTATATCCAAATCTAAATCTTGATTACATTCAGATAGAGTTTCACCACGATTCCATTTGTCGGCTATCTCACAATCGAGATAATCAACATCAGTACCTAATGCACAAATAGGAAATCCAATAGCACCATCTAAATAATCTTCCATAACTCGTAGTATTTAATAATGCACAAGTATATGAATAATATTTAGATAATGCTAAGGATTAAGAGCTTTATTAAGATTACTTAACTTTAGTAGGTGGATAAGAGCTATCATTATCATCACATTCCTTTACGGGGGTGGCACAATTCTCTTTACGAGTATAATACTCGTTCGTCTTCTTTAAGTCTTTAATAATCTCTTCATAATCAATAATCTTTTGATTACACTCATTGATAATACGTTCTCTTTCTTCACATAGATCATTTACTTGATCAAGATTGTCTTTAAGATTTCTAATTTCAGCTTTATAGGTTTTTAGTTGAACATTTAAATTTCGATCAGCTTCATAAATATTATTAAGTTCGTCATTATAATAACGAATTTGGTCTTTAAGGTCGTCAAGAATACCAAGAGTATTAGCAGCAGCACAAACAATCTCTTTGTCAACAGAAATAAGAGTTTTATCATCAGATAGTATAGTAATAGAATCTTTCATAGCAACGACTAGTTGCTTATCGGAGTTTTGTAATATCTTCATGATAGAATAATGTTATAAGTAATAATTGAACAAATAGAAGTAAAAGTAACAGCTATAATAGCTATAATAAAACAATGAATATTACTAAGTTTAGTATGAGATCGAAGCATATTCCAGATAGTAATAAAAGCAATGAACATTAACATTACTTTTATGAAGTAATTATCGAAACTTGTCATAGATCAAATTCACTTTGTTTATTAATATTCTTATATGATTGAATTTCTTTATCTTGCTTTTCAATCTTCTCCTTATTTATCTCAATTATAGCATCTTGAGTTTTAATCTTAGCACGAAGTTCTTCAATAGTATCTTTTAGAATTGCAATCTCAGTTTTATTATGCTTGACTACGCTATTAAGTTCTTCGTTTTGACTAAGAACATATTTATAGTTAGATTCAAGCTGATTATAACTAACAATAAGTTGATCGTACTGAGACTTAATACCATAATAGTTCTCATTATCTGCTCGAAGATTTTTATTAGCAGTTCTAAGAATTTCTATATCATTCTTATAAGAATTATGTTCTTTAAGAATTTCTTCATACTCATGTTTAAGATCAATATAATTTGTTTGAAGACCCTTATATTCATCAATAACTTTATTATGATCACTAATAAGGTCTTCATGGTTCTTATAAAGTTCATCATAGATAGCTTTAGTAACTGCATAAGATTTACATTTATTCTCGTCTCTTAATGACTTGAGTTCTTCTTTTAATGACTTAATTTCATCTTCACGTTTAAATAGTTCTTTAGCACGAGTGTTAGCACTTTTAGTAAACTTGATACAAGTTTCTTGAAGCTTAATATAAGCACTAGATTTAGTAGATATATAATCAACTAGAGATTTACGTAGAATAAAGAAATCAGTAAAATCTCCGTTAATGAAAACAATAAAGTTTCCATCAGCATCTAACTTTTCAATAGCATATTCTTTGCTAAAAGATATTGTTCTCTTAATAACATCGAATAGTTGCTTTTGATTAATTGTAATATTTTCCATAAATTGCAAATTGTTAAGAATTAAATTTATCAGTTGTAACGAGTAGTTTTAAAGATAGACTTGATTGTCTTAATGAATCTCTTAAACCTATTAGTACTATTAGTACTTCTATCACTATTAGAACTACTGTTGACTGTTTTGATATGAGTAGTATCGGAGATACTAGGATTATCACTATTGCAACGAGAGCTACAAATGTTATTATCAACTTTACTATAATATCTATTAGAATTATTGTTGCCAGTGTTAATAGTGTTAACGTCAGTGTTAATAGTGTTAATACAATCAGAGATAGTAGGAGTATTACTAGGATTGCTAGTAGAAGTACTATTAGGAGTACTATTAGGAGTACTAATAACACTATCAATGATATTAATGACAATAGGATTGTCAATTGAGTTATCAGTTGGATTGGGACTGTTGGGAGAATTAGATGAAAAAGAGTTAGAGATAAAGTCGGAGACTTTAGACTCTAAGGGAGACGGAGTGGGGCTAACTACTTGAGGAGCTTGAGGAAGAGCTTGAGAAGGAGGAAGATGAGCGGCTTCGGCAGCACCTAAATCACTACCTCGATCACACTTACCTCCAATAATTTCTTTAAACTTCTCTATTTCACCTATTATTTTATCAATAGTATCTAGTTCACCAGCACTAAACTTGTTCCTAAGTTCACTATTACTCTCACTTTTACCCTTAGACTTACTCATTCTATCTCTTATTTCACTCTCATAATCATCTAATTTAGCCTTTAGATCGTCATCAACTCTAGCACTAACTCTAGATATGTACTTTTTCAAGTATAACTCCTTATTAATTATATTAACAAGCTCTTGAGCATCTATTATATAGCTCTTATTATCATTCATTCGAATGATTATAAGATAGACTGATTGGACAGTTATAGACTTGATGTCTTTAGTAGTGTACATGATGAATTGGTTTATCAGTTGTTATAAGTAGCTTATCAGTTGTCCTAGGTCGTTTTCTATCGTGATTAGTTTGCCAGATGGCTTTGCCGGACAACGAACACAAGTCGGATGACAGCAAGAGTATCTGTGTAAACACGCTGAATAGCACTGACAGCTTTAATGCTAGCAGGACTATCTGTCCCACTAGCATTACTAACTCCTACTCGAACATCATTGCAAGCTGTATCTTCTCAAGAGCGGTGAACTTGTTACCAAGCTTAAGCTCGTATGGGAAGAATTCGATACGATCATGTTCGGTAACATGAACTTCGGCAGGTGCTTTAGACGCATACGGATTGATGTATTGCTCACCGGCAGCGAGTAGTCTAGACATAACTGATATGCGAGCGCCTTCCAATACCGATACGACAACCATGAACGGTGCAGTTTCGACAATCTTGGCGAGCACTGTCTCGTTCATACCTTTCAGTATGGCTGCAATCTGAATGCGACTGGTAAAAATATTACGAGTAGTACCCAACTCATAAGCACCAGTATCAGCATTAAGAATATACTGCGGCAGACCCTTAGAAACAACAATGGTCATAAAACCATCATCGCTATCACGATCAACGACATTAGTAATAATGCAATTAGCATGATTAGTAACGTCGCTACGACCTAACATAAGACCTGTAACAGTATCTGCGTCCTTACCCCAATAAGCCGACAATGGTAGTAGTTCGGCAGCAGGAGCATCTTCAGCTACTTTAGTAGCATCATCAATAGCTTTTTTAACAACGTCTTCAGCAGTTACAACAGTATTGTCAGCTACTACAACTTCACTAACAACAGTTTCTTTTTCTTTACTCACGGTTTCAAATGTTTTTAATGTTTATAATAAAATAATGCAATATGTTTAATGTCAATCGGTTTGACACTCAATATGTTTAATGTCAATCGGTTTGACTGTATCGTTGTTAAGTTTACAATCCTAAGTAATCCTCTGCATCGCTCTTGAATATAGCGAATCCTTTGAGTATTCCTAGTAACAGTATCAAATCGGAGCAATCGTATGTTTGTGAATATTTAATCACACCCATTAGCATATATAGAATTGACATTGCTACACCACGTAACAATGTCAATCGCTCAATTAATACATACAATCTCATGTTCATTATCGTTATTCGTCCAGATTTCAAACTCCTTATCATTAACTCCATCAATAGCATCACGAAGATCACGAGCAATAGTTTGATCACAATAACATTCTGTACCATCAGTAAGAACAACAGTAGCAAAATCATCACCACTGATAAGATACGTAGTAATACTATGTACTTCATCTAATGATAATGATCTAGTAGCATCTATGTAATCAGGAATAACATAGCTACTAGCAGTAGTTGGACTAGCACTATCAGCACTAGTATCAACACATGAGACAACAATAGTAGTCATTGCACCTACTAGGAACAATGATAACCACAAGATAAACCTTACATCTTTCATAATGATTAATAATTTAATTAATAATATTAACAGCAATATGTTTAAGGTCATTTGGTCTGACAGGGGGAGTTCAATAAGTAGTTGGATGGGCGGGGGTATTGGTATGGAGCTGCGCGATCATAACAACACACTCGCTAAAAAATTTTTATTATTTTCCCCAGCACTTCTTCTACTACTAACTCTACTACTAACTCTACTACTTCTTCCTTCTTCTAATCTAGCACTTAGTCTATTATTTATCTTAGTACATTCTCTAGCACCTCTAGCACCTCTAGCACTAAAAGCCTCTCTTAGAACAACAAAGAACTATTCTCTTCGAGAACAACTCTTTGGATAATAATACCTCTTGCAACAGTTAATTCAATACTAATTCTAATTCAATTTGCAATAACTAGAACTCCATCTGCAATAGCAATAGTCTATTCTCTTCGAGAACAAACTATTTAAATAGTAGATGGAGCCTAGCTGTCACCACCCCCGTAAAGGAATGTGAATGTTAGATTGCTACTAACTCCACTAGTAGATATAACAATAGCTTGAGTAATAACTTGAGTAGTAATTTCATCACAGTCAATGGCAGGTAGATCAGAAGTAGATTCAATAGTAGTTCAAGGAGTTTGAACAATCGACATTCCTTTACGGGGGTGGACATAAGCAAGACTCCATCTAATAGTAACTACAACAGCTTGATTAATAGTTCCAATAGTAGTTTCAACAATAGTTTCAGTAGTATCTGCAATAGTACAAACTTCAATACATTTTGCAGTACAAACTTCAATACCTTCTGCAATATCTGCAACAGTAGTATCGACAACCGCCTCTGTACTATGCAGCGTGGGTACTAGTATAATATATTATAAATATATTATATCTATCAATTATTATATTTCATATAATAATTGATACTTATTTGTGCGCACACGTACATTACTTATATACGCGCGTGTATATAATGTACGCGCGTACACGTGTGCGTACACCTGCGGGTACACCTAGAACATGCGCATGTATGCGCATTTACACTAAGGTACGGAAGTGAATATGCCTATGCTTAACTACTTTTAACTATAATTCTACTACTAAATCCGATTATAATCTTTATGTTTGCACTGTTACTACTGGTGTTAATACTACTGCTGTTAGTACTGGTAAACTTAATATTCATTTAAACTATTGTAGTTATGCTTAATCTAGTTAACAATTCTTCTAAAGAAACTTTTAGACTTCCTCAATCAGTTCATGAAATTGGATTTGATTATGTTAGTTCTTGTGTTGAACATATTGAACTTCGCAAGCATTATGCTCTTATTGCTCTTATAACTACTGCTCCTTTAGTAGACCTTATTGATACTAATAACAAAGGTCTTGCTAATACTAAAGCAATTCTTATTAAAGCTAATTATGCAGATGAGAACGATAACGATAAAACTCCTGTTAATCGTTTTATTTTTGCTGCTCCTAGTGATTTGTTTAACGGTATTGATTGTAATACTCGTAAGAACGAATTGTCTATTGGTTATATTCGTAAGTTTGTTAATAGTGATAAGAATCTCTCTATGAGTATTAAACGAGGAACTATATTTAGTAAAGTTGGACAAAGTGCAGCTGCTTCTGTTATTAACAGTATTGAAACTAGCAGTTCTACTCTTCCTAAGTTAGATACTACTATTATTCAAACTGTTACTTGTGTTGACTATAAGATCATTCGTATTACTGATATTATTGGTCATAACAATAACGAAGGTATTCCGGAGAAGTCTTCTTTTAACAAGTTTATTATAGCTTCTAATTTACTCGAAGTATAATGCCTACTATTGACCTAAATGAAAAACGTGATTTACTAGTTCGTAGAGAAGATATTATTGCTACGATACGAACTAGTATCACTGATGGTGAAATACTTGAAGATATTATCGAAAGTGTTGAACGTCAAGTTGTAGCTCGTTGTGCTGAATTAGGTCGTGTTTCTATTCCATACTTTGGAGCTTTTGTTCCTAATGAAGGAAAGCTTGATGCTATTGAACATCAACATGTGATGAAAGTCCATAGAGATACAATGAGTCGTGAAGAGTACATGGAGTTTAAAAAGAATCTTCTTCGTGAACGATTTAAAGTTAGACGTGGTTTTCGTAGTCGTACTATTATTATTAATAGAACTATTAGACTTAATAGAAATCACGCTGATAGAATCCTTAAAAGATTTCGTTCTGATAGATGGTTTAGATTATATTTTTATCTCTATGCTCATATGGGTGCTCATGATACTCTTGATTATTATGCTTCTCAAACCGTAGAATTATGATTGAAGTTGCTCCTTTAGATATAACTCGAATGCTTGCTGTTAATGAGCAAGGTATTCCATTTGCTCCTAACATTCGTCAGATTCAAGATAAAGATGTTAGAGAGCTTTATATTAGAGATAAAACTCCTACTAAAAGTAGATACATTCAAGAAGTTGGAGTTATCTATTATGTAGCTGATCCTAAGTCTCCTCCTAATCAAATGGGTTATAGTCGTCCCGAAGCTCTTGTTGTTGCTAAGAGTAATTATGGTCTTGATGCTAATTGGGAACCGGATGAACTTATTAATCGAATCATTGATGAATATAAGAAAGGTTGGACACCTGCTGAGGAAGCTCTTAATAGTGCGTCTCGTGCTCTTCATAATGCTAATCTTGCAGCCAACTTTATATCTGAGCAACTATCTATTAAAATGCACGGTGGGCTTAAAGACGAAGATACTCTAGTTGTTATTGATTATATCAATAAGCTAAGTACTATTATTAATCTCCTTCCTAATCAACTTAAAACTCTTAATGAAGCTAAACAAGCTGTTATGTTAGATAATCAACAGCGTAAAGCTCGTGGCGGTAAAACAATTACTACTAGTATGCTAGCTACGGATGCTGCTGATATTGAAGCTCAAGCCGAAGCTGAAAGAGCTAGATTAGGGTTAACGCAAACCAATACTAGAAGTTCCTTTACGGGGGAAGTACAAACATATGAACTAACAAAGTAATGATACAGATAGCACCGAAATACAAGCAGACGAAGTTGTTCTTTGATGAACCAACTCATAAGTACACCGATAGTTGTGGTAACTCTTATAAGAGTGTTACTACTCTTATTCACGATTATGTTCCTAAGTTTGAAACTGATTACTGGGCTAGATATAAAGCCAAAGAACTTGGTACTTCTGCTAAATTAATTAAGAAGGAATGGGATACTATTCGTGACAATGCTTGTGATATGGGTAATGTCTATCATAATAACTTTGAAGATGGAATACGTAAAAACAGTAAGTTCTTTAATGCTATTAAATATCTTAATAAATCTGCTAGTACTCAAATGACTACTGTTGCTGATTTAGATGTTATAGACGATCATGTTAAACTATTAGATGTTGATGAGTTTATAGATCATACTGAAAACAAATATCCGGAGATATACGAAGTCTTTAAATACTATACTGATAGAGGTTATAAGATATATTCTGAGATCGGTGCTTTTCTTCCTGACTATCTTATTAGTGGAACTATTGATATACTTCCTATTCGTGAAGATGGTTTTGTTATTCTAGATTGGAAAACCAATCGTACTGGATTACGTTTTGAAGCAGGTTATTATCGTAAAGATAAAACTGTTCGTCCTAATCAAGAAACAAATGAATGGGTAAGTAAGCCAGACGATACTATGCTTCCTCCTCTTGGACATCTTTCTAATTGTAATGGAAATACTTATAGCTTACAGCTTAATATCTATTCTCGAATGGTATCTCTTATTACTGGTCTTCCTTGTAGAGGTTTAGCTCTTTGTCATATTGAAATTCCTTTTGTTCTTAATCAATATGGTCGTCCTCAAAGATTCGGTGATGGATTTCATATTGATACTACTAAACAAGAGTCTGCTAAATGGTATAAAATAAATCGAATGGATAATGAAGTTAATGCTATATTTCATAGTCGTTATCAATCTATTCACGGTACTCAAAAGAAACAATTAAATCTATTCGCATCATGAGTAAATATAATGATGAATTAATTAATAAATGTCTTAAAACAGATTGGAAAAAGACATTAGAAGCTAAAGGTTATTCCTATTTTGTTAATGGTGATTATAACCTTAATCTTATCGGAGTTCGTTCTGCTGATCATAGTAATGAATTCAACGATGCATTCATTATTGAATATTGGAATAAGAAAGGTAATAAGTTCTGTCCTATATTTCCTTGTACAACAGATCCCGGCTATAAAAGTCTTGCTAATCCTGTTAACATTAAAGGTTGTGCTATTCTAGTTCCCGGTCAATATCGTGGTGCTTGGAAAGTTGGTTATCATAAAGGACAATATAAAGCTCTCGTTCAACATAAACCTGTTAAAGTTTATCGTGATAATAATAAAGATTATTATCTTGATTTTAATCCTGAGACTATTGAAGAAGGAATGTTTGGAATTAATATTCATAAAGCCGGAGATTCTAGTATTGTTGTAGATGGTTGGTCTGCTGGTTGTCAAGTTCTAGCTCGTAGTTTTGACTTTAACGAACTAATGAATCTTATTACTCTTGCTACTCCTATTTGGGGAGATAGATTTACTTATACTCTACTTGAAGAAAAAGATTTGTTGAGATGAAGACATTAAAGATAGTATTGATAGTTATAGTAATACTAGTTGTAGCCATTTGGTTGCTAAAATTATTAAATAACGATAAGAAAGGTGTAGAAATTTCTTATGTCAAAGTAGACACTGTTTACGTTGAAAGTAACAAACGTGATAGTATTGCTAAACTTATTGATACTATCTTTATTAATAACGCTAATAATACAAAGAATGAAGAAGAACTACATAAAGCTATTGTCGATAGTGATAGTGTTGCTATTGTTCGGAAGTTCATTGAGTTGTGCTCAAAGCCAGTCGGAAGATAGATTGAAGCGAATGGAGAGTGAAGTAGATTCTCTAGTTTCACATTCCTTTACGGGGGTGGATTCAATAAGTCTTAATAAAGATATTATTAAAATAGCTAATGCAAAGCTAATTCTATCTAATGAATATAAGTCTCAATATGAAAGTTTTAAAGCTGCTTATGAACTTAAAGTTCAAGATTGTATATTTGCTGATAGTATTATAGCTAGACAAAAGTTTGAGATTCGTAGAATATCTACTGTTGCTAATAATGCTATTGATAGTCTTTCTGATGAACAATATAAATCTAAGAAATATAAAAAGCAACGTAATGTAGCTATTGGCTTTGGAACTATTATAACTATTGTTGCTGCAATGCTTATTAAATAAAATGAAATATGGAATTACGCGAATATCCATTTTGGAATTATATAAATGAAGATAAATCTCATTATCCACATGCTAAAGATAATGGTTATCATGATCCTACTGATTCATTCCTTATAGGTGAATCGGGAGGATTTCTTCTTAATATTAATCCAAAGTATAGATTCGTTAATACTCATTTGCTTACTCCTGCTGCTAATGAGTTTGAAAAGAATGGAGGAAAGTACACACTATTTAATGAAGATAGTATTCCTCATATTAACTTTCGTAAGCAGGAAACTATTCGTAGAATGGTAGGTTATAAAGCTCCTTGTAAATTAAATACCGAAACTGGTGAAGTTGAAGATTTATATATTACAGGTGAGCATTATAATTTTATCAACTATGGACGTATTCTTAAACTTGATACTAAAACTCTTAGAATAGAGAAAGGTAAAGTTACTGGTAAGAAGATTCTAGGCTTTCCTCGTTTTATTGATTGTCAATGGTGGTACTTTATTATTAAGCAGTTCTGTAAAGACAATGGTTTCTTTCTTATTAATGATAAAACTCGTCGTGGTGGTTTTAGTTATATGGAAGCTATTGGTTCTGCTAATTATATAAACCTAGTTCCAAATCGTTCTGTTATTCATGCAGCCGCTGATAATAAGTTCTTGATTCAATCTGGTGGTCTATCTGACTTTATGAAGAAACAGATTATCTTTTATGAAAGTCATACTCCTTTTGCTAGAGGTATTGCTAAGATTGATTCAAGTGACTTTATTCTAGGTTTTAAAGATCAAAGTACAGGAGTTGTAGATACTAGTAGTTGGAATAGCGCTTGTATATCAGTGTCAACTAATAATAATCCATCTGCTGCCGTTGGTAAAGATGCCGGAGAAATCAAGTGTGAGGAAATGTCTGAGTTCGAGAACTTCGATGACTTTATGGACGTTACTACTCCAACACTTAAAACTGGTTCTGTACTTACTGGTTTCTTAAATGCTTGGGGAACTGCTGGTAAAGCTAATAAAGGCTGGGCTGTATTCGAACAAAACTTCTATGATCCTAGATCGGGTTCATTTATGGCTTTTGAAAATGTTTGGGATAAAGATAGTAGAGATTCTGTTTGTGGTTATTTTAAACCTTATTGTTGGGGTCTTGAAGGTTATAAAATTAGTGAAGATTCTTCTATTGCTAATCTTACTTCTCTTGATAAAGATGGTAATTCTGATGTAGCTCTTGGATTTAAGATTGCAGAAGAAGAACGTGCTGCTGAGAAGAAGAATTCTAAATCATTCTCTAAGTATATTAGTTATTGTGGTCAATATGCTAATATGCCTGCTGAATCTTTTAGTTCTGTTACTGAGAATATATTTAGTAGTGAAATACTTGATGAATGGGAACAAGAACTTCGTATTAGTAATGATTATAAATTCTATACTGATGGTTTGTTTGTTGAATACGATAGTGAGAAGTTTGAGTTTATGTCTAATGCTCGTATTGCTACTCGTGAAGGAGCTAAATTTAATCATGACTATTTCGATTACATTAAGAATGTTCCTCGTCATAGTAACGAAGATCCACATGGTTGTATTCGTATATTCTTTAGACCTATTAGTGTTGTTTATACTGATAAGAAAAGTAACACTCCGATCAAAGGTTGTCCTCCCGGAATTTATAGTATAAGTTATGACCCTGTTGGTATTGATAAAGACAAAGGCGAAATTACTAATAAACACTCTCATAATAGTATTAAAGTTTGGATGAATCCATGTATTTATAATGGTTATAAGACTAAACTTTGTGCTACTTATTATGGTCGTCCTAATACTCTTGAAGAAGCCGATAGAATTTGTTATAACTTAGCTCGTATGTATAATTGTATTGGAACTACTAATGTTGAAACCAATCGAGGTGAAACTATTAGTAACTTTAAGAAGTGGAAAGCTCTTCGTTATTTAGGCTGTCATCCAGTTTGGTTGTGGGATACTTCTATTAAGAATAAGATTAGTACTACTATTGGATATAATGTAGGTAATAATCAAGTTAAACTTGATGGTCTACGAATGCTTAAAGAAATGCTTTATACTGTTGTTGGTAAACGTCCAGACGGAAGAGAACTATTAGTTCTTCATACTATATATGATCATCCTTCTGTTCTTGAATTAAAGAAATGGAATGAAACAGGTAACTTTGACCGTGTATCAGAAATGATTGTTCGTGGTATTGAATGGGCTGCTAATGATAAGTTTGCTGAGAATGAAATGAAACATCGTAAAAAGGTCGATACTCAAGAGGATAACTTTTGGACTAGACCTAGATATTAAAACTATTAATAATAATGATTATGTTTGGATGGATGAAAGTAAGTAACCGTATGCTTCATTTTAAATACGGAATACTAACAGGTTTTCTAACTATAATATTCACGTTAGGTGTTGCTGTTGGTATGGAATACAAAGATAAATTATATGGTGGAAAGTTTGATATATTAGATATTATTGCTACATTGCTTGGCGGAATCATAGGTAATGTGATTCTAGTAGTTGTAATACTAATCATAAAACTTATATTTGTATGAGTACTATCAATCTCAAAATTAATAGTCGAGTTGGAGATTTCCCCGAACAAAGGATTCCCAATTCTCAAAAGGATTATACTTGGGGTTCTCGTTGTATTGATTATGTTATAGCTGCCGGTCTTAGTGCTAATGATAGAACTAAGACTGAGCAGTTATTAGAGATTTTACATAATAATATTCCTAACGAGTTCTATCGTAAAACTCTTAATCCTTTTAATGCTACAAAGGAAATCTATACTCGTTTTCCTGCTACTATGCGAAATCTTGATATCATTAATGATATTGTTCGTAGATATATTTCAGAATACACTAAAGAACAACATGAATTCTTAGTTACTGCTAATAATCCCGACATCATTATGGCACGTGATAATGCCATTAAGAATGATATTACTAAACGAGCGCTTCTAGCATTTCAAGAAGAATTTCAAAGACGAGTTCAAGAAGCTAATGCTCAAAATGAAGAACTTGCTGCTCAAGGTCAACCTACTCAACAAATTAATCCTCAAGAACTTGCTGCTGATGCTGAGCAATTCGAAAAAGAATTCATTGAGAATTATATTGATGAGATTAGTGTTCAAGCTCAACAACTTATTGATGTAATTGATGATACTACTAATACAGATGTTCAAGCTCCTATTGCTTATTTCAACTTTATAACAACGGGAGAATGTTATAGTTATCATACTGTTAAAGGAAAGAAAGTAATTAAGGAAACAGTTCCTACTACTGAAATGTTTCCTGTTCCTAATGGAGCTATCTTTGTATCAGGTTATGACATGGTTGCTAGAAGATTGCAAATGTCTTATTCTCAAGTAATAGATCAATTCAAAGATGATCTTACTGAAACAGAACTTGAATTCATTACTAATTATTATAATCCTGTTAATGGCACTGGTGTTCCTAGCAAAACTTTTAATCTTAACTCTTATACTTATTTCTTTCCCGAAAAGTGTAAAGAACTAGACGAAGAAGATAGAGCTTTATTTACTGCTGGTAATGTTGATGTTCGTGAACAGAATGGTGATCTTCTAGAAGTTTGGCATGCTTGTTGGGTAGGTTATGCAGAAGTTAAAGTTCTTCATTATATTAATGAGATTGGATTTGAAGATCAAATGATTGTTCCCGATGACTTTGAATTCAATGCTGAACTTGGACATCTTAATATTGAAACTATCTATAAGAAACAAATCTATGAAGGTTATCGAATTGGAATGAAACAATACGGTATTTATCCCGGTGGCGCTAAACCTATTGTATTCCAAAACGATGATGATCCTAAACTTCCTTATACTGGTCTTGTTGAACCAATTCCTATGATGGGTAAGTTTAGTGTTGTTGAGATACTTACTCCTTTTCAAATTCTTATTAATATCTTCTCTTATCATAGAGAGATGATGATTGCTAAGAATAAGATGTTTGCTCTTCTTATTGGTAAGTCTCTTCTTGGAGCTGGTGAAGAAACTGATAGAATTATTTATAATCTTGCTGCCGAAGGTATTCTTGCTTACGATGATAGTGAAGATATGAATAGTTTGAAAGCTCAACAAATTCGTATGCTTGATGCAAACATTAGCGGTTATATAACTGAAATGACTAATCTTATTGAATCTATTAAGAATAGTGCTCGTGAGATGGTTGATATGACTCCTCAACGTTATGGACAAATCGCTACTAGTGCAGGTAAATCTACAACTGAAGAAGCTATTTCTCGTGGTTCTATGGGAACAGTTATTATTAACTATATGTTTGATAAGTTCCGTGAAGATGAATATAATATTGATTTGAATAATTCTAAGTATGCTTGGATTGATGGTTTAGATACTGCTTACTTCGATAAGTCTCGTAATCGTAAATACATCTCTCTTAATGTTAATGCTCATTCTTATGGTCAGTATCTTATTAAAGCTAAGAACTCTGATAAAGAAACTGAAAACTACGAGCAATTAAAGAACTGGGCTTTTAGTGCTGCTCAGAATGGAGATTTAGATATGGCACTTGCTGCTATTACTTCCGGTAATGTTCCTGCTCTTAAAATAGCTGTTGAACGTTATCAAGAACTTCGTCAAAAGAACGAAGAATCTCTTCGTCAATTAGACCAACAACTAGAAGAACAGAAACATAGAGAAGCTCTTGAGCTTATAGCTGCTAAAGGAGAACAAGATAGACTTACTGAGGAAGTTAAACAATATTTCGCTCTTCAAGCTAAAGGTATGGATGTTGAAGCAGCTATGGCTAGTATTGGTAATTCAAGTCAAGCTGGAACTTCCCCCGTAGAGAAACAGAGAGAGTTATCTCTTAAAGAACAAGAACTTGCTGAATCTCGTAGAGCTAAGAATCTTGATTTTATTGATCATGCTCTCGATAGACAGAATGATCTAGCTATTGCTAAAGAGAATAAGAATAGATATGATAGACCTAAGTCTAGCTCTTCAAGTAAGAAGTAGTTGTGCTGTTTAAATTGGTGTTTGTTTTGTTAGTTAAGTTCATCTCTATGAGAAAGCGTTACCCTCGATATTCGATTATCGGGGGTATTTTTATGAGTACAACATGCACGTAGACAGTACTCAGAGCTTCACAGTTGAATTTTATATACCTAGATGAACAACTGTATTATTTCATGTTAACGTGTCACTATGAGGCTTAAAATGGCTCATTTTAAGAACGTGTACAGCGTTCAAATTGCCCGATAATACTAGTGACTCTATTACTCTTAATCTCGTAAATCTCGCCATCTGTTACTGCTGTACGAGGTATTTAAGCAATTGAAACTTGAATGTTTAAACCTAATGGAATATATTTGTGACAAAGTAATATTAACCAAAAACATATTTATATGGGAGTTATTAATGAAGAACTTGATTTAAGTATTGACAGTATTGATAATGGTACTGCTGATACTACTGTTGATAATGGTTCTGATACTACTACTATTACTAATCCTCCTGCTCCGGAAGACAAAGGTAGTAACGAAGGAAACAATCAGCAAAGTTCCTCTACGGGGGAAAATACAACTACTCAAACAGATAACAATACTGCTAATAATAATCAAGATGTAACAGTAGCCGAAGGCGATCAAGTTACTATTGATGATATTCCTTGTACTATTGATGCACAAGGTAATGCAGTAGATGCTAACGGTACTATCATTAAAACATCAGAAGAACTTCAAGCACTTATTGCTGCTAATACAACAGAAGAACCTTCTGTTCTTAGTGTTTTGCAAGAACGTTTCGGTGCTGATTTCAAAGATGAAAATGGTAATCAAATTGTATTCGAAGATTCTGTTGAAGGTATTAATAGTTATATTGATACTGTACTTCAAGCTCGTATGCAAGAACGTGAAGAAGCTGCTGTTAACAATCTGTTTAAACAATATCCTGTTCTTGAGCAGGCTTATTCTCATTTGAAACTCAATGGTTCTATTGAAGGATTTAATGAAATTCCAGATAGATCAGATGTTGTTATTGACAAAGATAACGAAGAACAACAGATTGCTGTTATCAAAGAAGAATGGGCACTTGAAGGAAAGAAAGGAAACGTTAATTCTTATATTGACTATCTGAAAGCTTCCGGTATTCTTTATGATACTGCTGTTGAATCAAATAAAACTGTTGCTGAGATTTACAATGATCGTCGTGCTGAACAAACTGCTAAACGCGAAGCTGCCGAAGCAGAAGAAAGAGCTGCAATTGATGCTTATTGGAAATCTGTAGATGAAACTATTGCTAAAGGTGAAATTCTAGGTTATAAGATTCCCGAAACTATTCAACGTACTTTTGATGGTAAGACTACTGTTGCTACTCGTGCAGATTTTCAGAAGTATCTTACTAAAGTTGTTGATGATGAAGGAAATACTGCTTATATGTTAGATGAAGCTAAAGTAGATAGTAATTCTCGTATGCAGGATGATTTACTTAGAGCGTATCTTAGATTTACTGGTGGTAACTATTCTAGTCTTGTTAATATGGCTGTTAATAAAGAAAAGGTTATTAAACTTAGAACTCAAGCCCAACAAGCTGCTACTCGCAAGACGTTAGTTCTGAATAGTGGAAACAAAAGTAATAAACACGTTGACAATAATGATTTAGTATTGTCTTAACGAGTTAACTAACTAAATTAAATTGATATGTATAAACTAAGAGAAGTCGAAAGAGGTAGATATGATGATAGAGGTTACTCTAATGAGCAATCTCTAGCTGCATTAATGCTTCAAAAGCCAGAGGAAATAAACAACTTCCTTACCTATACTTATGGTATGGATGATGATCGTTTTCCTCTTACTTTCTTAACAGAAGGTCAAGGAGCTGCTGGTGTCCGTGATATTTCTACTGTTGAATGGACTTGGAAGACTATGGGTCGTATGAAAACTAATGACTATGTTGTTTGGTTTAATATGGCAGATACTACTCCGGGTATTGGTGGTAAAACTATTGAAGTTGAATTTGCTACTGGTCTATTCATTGAACAGTTCGGTCTTATGTCTCCTGATGGAACAACTGTTCGTATTATGCGTGATCTAGGTCCTGGAACTCATGGTGGACATAAGTATGCTCTTCGTATTAAGAATCCTGATAAGTCAGCTTATGTAGATCCAGAGAACTTCGAGAAAGGTAAGTACTGGTGTATGTTGTCTCCAAGTATTCCGGAATCTTATTCTAAGGGTAATAAGAGTAATGTTATGGGGCCGGGTATGATGAAGTCTCAACTTGGTTTCAAACGTTATACTAAAGAAATTGCTGGTAACATTAGTAATGTTATTGTTAACTATGCATTTAAAACTCGTGGTGGCGGAACTGATACTCGTTGGATTAACGAAGAGATGAGACAGTTCGATGTGCAAATGCGTATCTCTAATGAGATTGATATTTGGACGTCTAAATACAATCGTACTCCTAACGGTACTATTGATATGAAAGACTGGGATAATGATCAGCCGATTCCCGAAACTGCCGGTATGTTTGAAATCCTCGAAGAATCTAACTATGACACTTACGGCGAATACTTGCCGTTATCTAAGTTGAAACGTACTGTTGGTGACGTTCTCGACAAAGATACTGATACAGGTGCTATGCAAATTACTTTGTTTGCAGGTCGCGGAGGTCTTGAAGATTTCGATGAATCAATGAGAGGTGAAGTTAAATCAGAAGGATTCATTACTCCGCTTGGAGATAAGATGATCGGTGAAGAAGGTGGTGGTCTTACTTATGGTAAGTACTTCCGTAAATATAAGACTATTGACGGACATACTATCACTGCTGTTCATCTTCCGTTCTTGGATAAATCTCCGATTGCAGAACTTGACCGTGCTAACGGTAATATTCATCCTCGTACTGGTTTGCCAATGTGTTCACATCAGTTGATGTTCATTGACAATTCTACTTACAATGGAGAACGTAATATCCGTATGGTTCGTATGAAAGGTCAGTCTTATCTTGTAGGTGTTCTTAAAGGTCTTACTCCGATTCCTCCATCTTGGGGTGCTGTTCCTGATAGAGCAATTGCTACTGAGATTGATAAATCTACTTACGAAGTTAAGATGTCTCGTGGTCTGCAAGTTAATCGTGCTGAGAAGATGTTTATTCTTCGTTGCTCATTGTAACATTTAAACTTATATTATAATGGAAGGAAAAATAGAAAAAGGGATTAATATAGCAGGTATTGCTAGTAACGGTGTTAATACTGCCGTTACTAATCCTGCTCCCAAAGCTCCTACTAAATCCGATAAGGAAAAGACTTTGAAAGAAACCTATACAGAAGCTCTTAAAGAGAAAGATGGTTTAGATAAAGAATTCAAAGAAGTAAGAAAGATTAAAATTGGTCTTACTGCCGATATTACAGTTGGTTCTGTTTATAGACAAATCAACAGACAATATATTCAAGATCGTCATGATAGTATCGGTGGAAGTATCAATTCGGCTAGAATGCTTGCTAGTAATGCAGAAGAAATGGCTGCTTACATGCCTGCTATCGTTGGTTGCTCCGCTAATGATACTAAGTTCCAAGAACGAGTTTCTCGTTGGTTTCAGAATATCTCTATTCCAGTTCCTATGGATGGTTACGAATTCAATTGTGATTTCCGTTGGAGAAGAAAGGAAGATTATCTGAAATACGCAATTAAAGAACAGACTATTATTGAAGCATATGAAAATGCTGATAAGTCTACTGCTAAATTGCTGAAAGAAGCTATCAATAACTATGTTATTGAACTTAATGCTTTAGAATCTACTCGTTATCAATATGGACGTCCCGATAACATTGAACATTACATTGCATTCCGTCACTGTTTATTCTATCCGGATGTAGCAAAAGATACACAGGTTATTCATTTTAATCCTCGTGTTCGTTTCTATATTCGTGATGAACAGAGAGAACAGAATAGAGCTAAACGTCTTCGCATTCAATCTAATAAAGCTCGTAGAAATTATCTCGATCTTCTCGATGATGCAGAAAAGTTCAAAGCAATGTTTGTTTGTTATTGTGCTTCTACTGGAACAGATGTTATCACAAGTCTTAATCTTGATGAAAGTATTAAGGAAAAGATGCTTGATGATTACGCTATTCGTGAGCCGGAGAAATTCAACAAAATGTTTAACAACAATAACCTTACTACCCAAGCTCTTATTGAAGAACTTATTGCCAAAGGTGAACTTGTTCGTTCTGAGGTTAATCAAACGATACTTACTCCCGAAGCAGCATTCATTGGTTCTAATATGAAAGAAGCAATTGCTTATTTCAATAATCCGGAGAATGCTCAGTTCCGTAAAGGTTTGGAAATTAAGGTTCAATTATAACTATTGTTATGAAGATTACAGAGATACATGATCGGTTCGTGCTACTTGCACAACAAATGGGAATGAAAACTGTTCGGGCAATACTTCCCGAACAAATTGATGAACTAATTAATACCGAAAGTATTAATTATGTTAGAGATATATTCTCTCGTAAAGGTAATCGCGAACTCGATGGTATCTCTGATAATGTTATAAGACTTAACGAACTTGATCCTTTATTAGTTAGTCGTCATATTGTTGGTGCTAGAAAAACTGATATTACATTTGGTACAGGTTATCGAATTAATACTACGGTGTTTATTCCTCAGATAATGTACTTAGTATCCGTTAGTTCTCTTACGGGGGAGGCATTAGCAAAATGTCGATTGATTGAAATTGATTATGTTCCTCAAACTCAAAATGATTATCATAGTAAATCAGTTGTAGTTAGTCCTATTTGTTACAAACTAGAAGATGGTATTGAAGTTATTGGAAACTTTGATGTAACTAAGTTTATAGTAACTTATATTAAATATCCTACTCTTGTTAATCTTGAAACAGATACTACTAATGAACTATCCGATATAGCTATGCAGAAAGTTATTGAACGAGCAGTTAATACTTATAATGCTATCTCTAATAATGATAGTTACGAGAGAGTTTCAAATGAATTATCTAAATTAGAATAATATGGAAAGACTTCTTTTCGCTAAAAACGTCGCTCTTGCCACTACTCCTGCTAGTATTAATAAGATAGGTGAAGCTGGTATTGCGGAAGGCGCAATCGCATTGTATGATGATACTGGTGCGGTTATTACAGATACTCCTGCTAGACGTATTCCCCGCTTCTCTATATTTATAGGTGGCGGAGCTTTTGCTAATGCTAGCGATTATTACAATAGTGTTCTTGATATAGACACTTATCGCTTTGAATATGCAAAGACTGAATATGCAGCAGGTACTAATCTAAGTGTTGACATTACTGTTCCCACCCCCGTAAAGGATAAGGATTATACCATTACTATGGTAAAACCGGGAACTGTTCTTAACGAACGTTACAAATGGAGTTCTTCTACTCGTGCTACCGAAGGAGATACTGCTACTACTGTTGCAAAACGTTTAGCAGATGAACTTAAAGCTCTTGGTAAAAACGAAGGATTTACTGCTACTGCTGCGGCTGCTAAGATTACTATCACTGCTAAAGATTATCAGAATTGGAATGTTGTTGCAGGTGATAAACTGTTTGGTGCTACTGTTACAGTTAATACTAAAGGTGTTGCTCCTGTTAATGATGATGCATTCTTGAAAGAATTGCAACTTCGTTGTATTGGTGCAGAAGGTATCAATGCTACTGAACGTGACGCCATTCAGTTGTACAAACTTCCTGTTCGTTCGAGTGCGACAGGCTGGACAACTTACGCTTTGACATTCTACAATTCCCGTAATCTTAGAAGCGGTAATACTGAAAACGTTAAGAGTATTGTTTATCTTGCTGTTCCTACTGGTTCTGCATCAATAACTACTCTTGATAAAATCTTTACTGCTCTTTCTTCAGTGGACGGTCAACCTGTTACTTCTGAAGAATAAGTTTTAGAACAGATAGTATAACAAAAGCTAAGTATTAATTAAAGGGATTGCTATTGGTCTAATTACTAATAGTAATCCCTTTATTCACTTACATCATGAAAGAAATATTAGAATCCGCACTTAGTCAAGGTATAGCATCCGTAGTCGTAGTTGCTATATTCTTACTTCTCTATAAATGGCTAGACAATCGTAAGAAATCTGATTCAGAAAAGTTTGTAATTAAAGTAAGTACAACACTTGATAAACTATCGTTGTCGCTACTTGAGTTATCTACGTTCGTAACTGATATTACGAAGAATATAGTCAATAAAGATAAGGATAAGTGTAAGGCTGCTATTGAAGATTCAATGTATGCTTCTGCTATGCGAATTATTTCTTTTGTTTCTACTACTATTATTAATAATCATATTGATACTAATAAAGATAATATACTGTCTAATATTCATAACATTATAAATGCTGAATATTATACGGTATTTTCTACTTTATCTATGTATAAGATTGATGGTGCTAAACCTTCTGACTTCATGCAGAAACAATGGATGGCTGCTATTGAGAAATCAATTATTGAAATTATTTATAATGCTAGTCTTAGCAAAGAAGATAAGATACTTAGTTTTAGTAATAAGTTGAACATTAAGTTTCAGTCTTACATTACTTATATAACGAATAACACATTGAAGTAATGGAAGTTAATTTTGAAAGAGTTATTGATGAATCAATAGAACGAGGTGTGCAAATGGCACATCTCAGTTCTCTTGGATATGTCGTTAATAATGACGATATTTGTATGTACTACTGCTGCATTGTTTTACAACATATGCAAAGTGTGTATGAGGATTTATCCAAAGAACAAAAAGAAAACGTAAATGAAATGTATTCTAAATTAGTTTGCTTATGATACAAAACGAAGATGGTACTTATGTGTATCTTACTGTTCCTCTCAAATACAACTGTGTATATACAAAGTTGTTGATTATGGTTTCCGACTTAGGTATTGATTTGATTAAAGATTGTACTTCTACTTGTAAAGGGATTAATCGTCAAGTCATTAATTGTTGGAATATGTTTCAAGCTGCTTGCGCTGCTTATCAATTAGGAGAAGAAAAGAAAGCCGATCTTCTTATTAATTATATCATTGCTCAGCTACGATTAGAATGTAAAGATGCGATAGTATCTAAACCAATTAGTGTTTATATTGGTCATACTGATATTCCGCCTCTTACATTTAAGAATATGAGTGTTGCAGATATTATTGCTCTTCCTCATGTTGAGTTAAATGTTCAAGATGAAGAGAATCAAAACATCATTATTAAACAAGAACAAAGTATTCATTTTGTTATTGTTCCAGATAGTGTATCTCTTGATAACTCTGAATTTGGAGATGTTCTAACTACCACATTATGGAAAGAAGTTGCTCCTGCTGATGGTGCTTATCGTAGAATGATTAATAATGAGGTAGTCGATGGTATTCATTATACTGTTTACTTCTTCTATTCTCCTATGGGAAGTTTCAAAGAAGATATTAAACTTAACTTTAGTATAAGATAATATGAATGCAATTACTGTTGGTCAGTTGATTAATAACAATGCAACTGATAAAGATTTTAAACCATTTCCTAATCTTGACTTTAAGTACGGTCCTTATAGTTCTATTGCCGAAGCTCTTTCTAATATCCCTGCTGAATTACGTGCTGTTGGTCTAACAGTAGGTATTCGAGTAAATAGTACGATACAAGAGTTTTGGTTCAATGGTGGTGTAAGAGATGCTGATCTTGTTGTTAAGAATAACGGAAGTGGGGGTGGAAGTGGAGAAGCAGGTAAGACTCCTGAGTTTGACAAGGCTATTGCCGTAGCTCTTCCTGCTGATGCTGTTCCTACTGCCGAAGTAGTATATAAAGGTGCTAATGAATCTGGTACTCCATTATATGATTTAGAATTTGGTATTCCAGCAGGTGAAGCAGGTACTGTTCCTAATTGGAAGACATTTGTGTTTAAACAATCTGCTACACAGCCTGATCCTCCTACGGGGGAAGATATTATTCCAGCAGGATGGTCAGATGTTCCAACAGTTGTTGGTATTTGGTGGATGTCAGTTGGTGAAGTACGTGGTGCAACAGGTAAAGTAACAAGTTGGTCTACTCCTATTAAATGTACTGGTGAAGATGGTGTTGCCGGAAAGTATTATAACTTTAAGTATGCAGTTAATACATCTCCTAGTGATGCGCCTACTATTAATCGTAATGCTGACGATCCCGGTTCAGAATGGTCAGATATTGTTCCTGCAATGGATAAAGGACAGTATCTATGGATGACTATTGGAATGTTTAATGATGGTAAACTCGAAGGTCAATGGAGCGCTCCTATTCGTATTAATGCAGAAGATGGACAATCAGGTGTTGGAGTTCGTATGATGTACCAAAAAACTATTGATTATGTTAACGCTCCTCCGTTTGATGAAGATAATATTAATCCCGGTTCTGCTTGGTCTACTACTATTCCTAGTGGTAGCGGTGCTGTTTGGGGAATATTTGCTCAGATTAATATTGATGGAACTCTTGCAAGTAATTGGGCAGGTCCTGTACTTATGAGTGGAAAACCTGGAGCAGATGGTACAGATGGTACAGATGGTACAGTTCCTAATTGGAAAACTTATATCTATGCTAAGTCTACTACTATTCCTACTAAACCTACTAGTCAAGAATTAATCCCTGCTGGTTGGAAAGATAGTCCAGATTCTAATGATGGACAATGGTGGCAATGTATTGGTACTGTTGATGGTTCTTCTAATAAAGTAGTTAGTTGGTCAGATGTTATTCCTGTTAATGGTAGAGATGGCGATGCTCAAGACGGTAAACATACTGAGTTTAGATTTGCTAGTTCTCCTAGTGCAACAGAACATCCTAGTATTACTAGATCATATAGAAATCCCGGTGCTGCTTGGACTGTTGAGTTTCCAACTCTTACTACTTCTTCTCCTTATATGTGGATGACTAAAGCAACTATTCTTCCTAGTAATGCTATTGAAGGATATTGGGAAGATCCTGTATGTATTACTGGTGAAGCTGGTAAGAAAGGTGATACTGGTCCTGCTGGTAAAGACGGAGTAAATGGTAGTAACGGTATTGATGGAGTTCCTGGAATTTCTATTGAAGCTAGATATTCTTTAGGAAGCGATACTGCTCCTAGTGCTGCATTTGACTCTACAATTGCTAAACAACGTAATCCCGATGGTTGGAGTTTAACAGTTCCTGTTCCTACTCAAGAGAAACTTTATATTTGGTGTATCCAAACTCGTATTTCTTATAATAATAACAGCGATGAACTTGGTCATCTTGAATTAGATTGGAGTACTCCTTTTAAGCTTACTGGAACGAATGGACTTCCGGGTTCTGATGGACATAATCAGATTATTTATCCTCAAGGTATTTACGATTCTACTAAGTCTTATGTTTCTGATGAGTATAAAGCTCCTTATGTATATGACCCTGCTGATGGTAATTTCTATGTTCTTAATTACGAAGGTCCGTGGAAAGGTACTGATCAAGTTTATAGTACTCCTTCTGAATCATATACTAATAACCAAAGATATTGGATTAGATTTGAAGGTTATGAAGCTATTTATACTAAGATTGGTATTATAGCTAATGGACTTATTGGTAGTGCGGTATTCAACGGTAATTATATGTTTAGTCAGCAAGGTGTTGATGCTAATGGACTAAAGACTACTGCATATGAAAACTTTAATCCTGATAATCCAGGTGCTCCACTTAATGGAAAAACATTTGTTCCAGCTACTTTATTAGATCTTAAAGAAGGAGATGCTTGGTTTGGTCATGGAAACATGAATATTGATTCACAAGGAAATGTTGCTATAAATGGTTACATTAAAGAAAGGTTTGATTACTTTAATGGTGGTGTAGATGAATTCTCAGATATTATGATTCAATCTACTAGACAAGTAATGATTGCTTCTGATACTAATTATACTACTAAGTTTGCAGTAGGTTATAGTAGTGGAAATATTATAATGCCTACTCAATTCAAGCTCGATCTAAATGTTCCAGTTAATATTAAGTTCATTAATCTCTCTAGCTTTATGTGGAATTTAGTTCTTGATAATAGAAAGAGTGGATTGTTCTCTGTTAACTATTGGGAAGAATATGGTGATATAGATCAAGCTTATACTTTCCCGAAAGTATTTCTTCATGGAGGAAGAGTATTAGATTTAATATTCTTACCAACTACTACTAAAACAGAAACTATTGGTAGTATCGTAACTACTTATTATCATGGTTATTGGCATGTTATTAATACCAATGAGTTTGTTATTAAAAGAGGTACTGCGGGAGATTATTCCGATTATATACTTGAATCAAAGAATTTAGAATATAAATAATTAATATGAAACAAGGAATTGTTGTTGGACAACTTATTGTTAACAATGCTACTGACGAACAATTCAATTCGTATCCTAATTTAGATGCTAAATATGGTCCTTATAACGATATTGGTCAAGCACTATCTACGCTGTCTAAACCTACCCGTGCGGTAGGTTTAACCGTAGGTATTAGAAAGGAAGGAAACGTAATCGAAGAATATTGGTTCAAAGGAGGTATTGAAAACAAACATTTAGTACTTAAACAATTAAGTGCTGATCTTTCTGATTATTATAATAAGAAAGAAGTAGATGATAAATTCGTAGATGTAGATGATAAATTCGAAGAAGTAAATAATACTATTGAAGATACTAATAAAGAAATTAGTGATCTACGTGATGAAGTTATCAATAAAACTGTAGAAGCTGTTATCGCACAAGATACTCCTCCTACTAATAAAGATGCTCTTTGGATAGATACATCTGGCAAAGAAGCAGGTATTACTAGTAATGATGATCTCGCTTCTGTTATAGAAGCAATACAAAGTATCCAAAACTATTTGGATACTATTGTTCGTCAAAGAGATTTAATTATTACTCCCGGACATGTTAGCAATACTGTGACTAGTACTCTACTTAGTAAGTATAAACCTATTGATCCTAGTGTTGCTCCAAGTGAAAAAATGAATATTGTTCTTCGTAATGTCAACCATATTGCTAATAGTCTAGAACCGACTGCTGAGGGTTTTGAACCAACTACTAAAGCTGTTTGTGGACATTATGGTACATTAGCTGAAATACAAGCTAACTTTCAAAAGTTTGTTGAATATGAACTTCTTCTTGCTATTGATGTTAAACGATTATATACTAAGATAAACGGAGAACCTGTTAATCTTACTGGTAGTGGCGGTAGTGGAGGCGGAGGTAGTATTGATTACGAAGCTCTCGATAAACTTGATACTATTGGTTTGATTGCTCCTAGTGGTCAAATCTATAGAGTTAAGGTAAACAACAATGGACAACTTGTTGTTTATAAGAAAGAACTTGATACTGATCAAGCTGAACCTACTGGTGGTCAAGAAGACCCTAATACTGGTTGGATATATGTTACTAGTTTATATCTTCAAAAACTATATATAAACTCTTTATATTGCGGAGGTATTACTAGTGATGAATATAGTTATAATCCATGTTCTCATAACTTCGTTGAACTTAGTAATCTTACAGGTAAAGATGTATCTCTTAAAGGTTTGTCTTTACAGTATGGTACAGAAGGCGGAGATTGGGAAACACTTCCTTTATGGGGGGAGATAAAAGCAGGTTCTACATTCCTTATTCGTGGTGCTCAATGTTCAGTTATGGATGTTAATACTACTCGTATTAAAGTTAAAACCTTTGATATGGAATGGATAGCTAGTGATGGTAAACTTATTAAGTTCGATAATCGTAAAGCTAAGTTTTTCTTAACTTGGGGAACTACTCCATCTAGTGTTGCTAATCCGTATAATAATGCGACCACCCCCATAAGGGTATCTAAAGGATATATTGATCTCGTAGGCTTACAAATACTTAATGCTGGTGACGCAGATAAAGTAGATGCTGCTGAAAATACTGCATATGGTTATCTAACTAGTAATTACTTATTTACTAAGTATTATACTATGGATCCTGTTAATCAAGCTACTAAAGCTCTTAGTGCTCGTAACAATGCTAACGATATGTATTTTGTTAATCTCGAAGCTAATGTTATTCCTACTGTTGATAAGTATGTTCCTCGTGCTTCATTTGAGAGTAAGAATATATTCTTTAATAAGACTTTATTAGATTCTACTAAACCAAATAAAGTAACTATGACATTAGGTCGTCGAGGTACAGCTCCTAATGCTAGTCGTTGCTTTAATTGGGTATCTGTTGGATACTATGATGAAATGCTTTATTATAGAAAAGTAGGAGCTAGTGGTTGGACAGGTATTGAATCATTTAAAGATGAAACAGGTGTTCGTAAGTACTATAATCGTATCCGTGCAATTACTACTGATGGTACTCCTTTTACTTCTCATAAAGTTATATTGACTGAATTGTCAGCAGGAGACTATGAATACTATATTGAACGTATGAGTGATTCTAGTTATAAAAGCTCTACTTATAAATTCACTATTAAAGATGCTGTTAATATTCAGAATAAATGGACATTCTTACAAACATCTGATCAACAAGGTTTCAATTGGGATGAATATCAAGTATGGAAAATAGCTGCTAAGAATATTGCAGATAATCATATTGATGCTGCTAGTGAGAATGTTGAGTTTATGATTAATACTGGTGATATGACTCAGAATGGTAATCGTATTAACGAATGGTTAGATTATGATTCCGGTCGTACTCCTTTATTTACTCTACCAGAAATGGTTACTGTTGGTAACAATGACTTAACTCCTTCTAATGTTTATGTTCTTGGCGATGGTGGCGATAACTCTAAGATCAATGCTACTAACATTCGATTTTTCTATTGTCATGAAATAAATGAAGAGAATCCTCCTATATTTACTATACAGAATAAAGAGATTTATATTGAATGTTTGTATTCATTTGATTTTGCTGATACTCATTTCTTATGTGTTAACAGTGAGATAAGTTCTAATACTGAACGAGATGTTTATGGTCTTAATCCACAAAGTGTTGTTTATGATTATATTCGTCAATGGTGCGAGAAAGATCTTGAATATATTGATTCTAATATTAATCATAAGATAGCTTATTGTCATGAGATGCCTTTTACAATCATTACTCAAAATCTTATCAATTCGTTCTATTGGGACGGTACTGAATATCCAGATGTTGAACGTAGTGGAAGTCGTCTTAACTTTAATACTAGTAAAGCTAATGCTTATTGGTTCTCGAAATTTTTAAATGATAATGGTTATCGTTTGTGTCTTGGAGGTCATAAACATACATATAGTTGCAGCTATCCTTTGATAGAGAATCCTAATAGCTCTATGAAGCCTATAATTCAAGTTACAGCGGAGTTATTGCAGAGCAACTTCGGAAGTACGGAATTGTACGAAGAGACAGCAGAGGGCTTCCTAAAGGGTCAGAAATTCCCTAAATCATGGCAAAATAACTCGAATTATGATATGGTAAAACATCTATGTACATTTGAGTTAGTCAGCAAAATAACTGCTCCTACGTACATTATGTGCCAAGCTACGGGCTATAAACACACTAGTAATAAGGAATTGCCTAGTCCGAATACTCCGTGGCTTCGATATTTCTTTCCTGCTAGTATTACTATTAATAGTAGAACTGATGTTACTGCTAAAGTAAATGCTGGTCAGCGTTATCCTTTCTATATTATATATAATGTTTACAATAATAAAATCGAAGCTAAAGTTAAGAAAGTAGCTAATATATTTAATAATAGTGGTAAATATAATATTAATATTCAAGGCGAAGCTCCTAATGCAGAAGCTATTGGCGGTAATGGTGAAACTAATAATGGAAATGATATAATAACTATAATTAAATAATTATGTCAGAAGTAATTAAACGATTTAATAAAGAGACTGGACAGTGGGAAGTAGTTGCTGCCGGTAATGCTAATAATATTATCACTACTGATCCTCGTCTTCTCGATCCTGAGGAAGTCGCTAATGGAAAAGTAGAAGAGAATATTAATGAAGTTCTAGTTAAGTATAAGGAGAAACTTGCAGAACATGATGGTCACATTGCTTGGTTAGCAGAGCATGGTGGCGGTGGTAGCGGAGGTGGCGGAGGTACTACCGATGCTAAAGTTACTATTACTAATGGAGACATTGTAGTAGAAGGTAATACTAAGTATTTATATTCTAGTGTTACAACTAATATAAAACTTAATTATCTTATTGAATCATCTAAGAATAATAAACGTTACTTTATAAATGTTTCTCTTGATGGTAGTAGTATTATTAAAGATCAAGAAGCATGGACTAATACTCCCGGTACTCTTATTATTCTTAAGTTAGATCAATTCTCAAATAACAGTATTCATTCGGTAGTTATTACGGCTACCGATACTGATGGATTTTCTGCTGAATCTTATCTACTAAATATTGTAGAAGCTAGTATTAAGTTAGCAAGTAGTGTTGCAGGAAGTACTGCTACTGTTGGTATTGATTACTTCATAACTTATACTGTTACTAGTAAGATTATTGGTAGTGCTGCAAGTCTTGTTGTTACTAATATAACTAATGGTTTCTCTAAGAGTATTGATCTCGGTGTTACTACTAGTACTACTCCTCGTCAGATAAATGTTAATCTATGGGAACTAGGTAATATTATTGCAGGTAGTTCTTATACTATTCAAGCACAAGCATTTACTGATATGTCAGGTTCTACTGTTCAATCCGATGTTGTAACTAATCGTACAGTAGTAGAAGATGGTATTAATCTTGTTGTTCTTGTAGAAGGTATTACTAGTAAAGCAGAAGTAGATGAAGGAGCTGAGAAAACTAAGTTCTCTCAAGGAGGTAATATATCTTTTGCATTTACTCCTTATCTTGCAGGTGTTTCACTTATTTATTACGCTGTTCGTCTTGAACACAACGGTACTGTTCGTGATATTGGTTATTTCGATACTGGAAATTATAACGATAATCAATATGTTCAACGTGGTAAACAACAGGTATTCTCTTGGGCTATTCCAACAGAAGGAGATATTCTTGGTGATTGGAATATAACTCTTCGTTGTTGGTCTGAAAAAGGAAATCCTATTACTGATGTTGAACTTATTTGTCAAGTCGTTGCTAGTTCTCAGTCTTTGATTCCCGATCAGAATCCTAATGATTCTATGTATGCAGCTTGGCATATTCGTCAAGAATCATTTCCTCAAACTCCTACTGCTAGACAGTGGACATCTAGCGTTCCTAAGTTTACTCCTCCGGGTTCTCTAGAACCAGTTGGTGCAGTTACTAATCTTGAAGTTTATAATACTAATGGTGCTTTATCTGGATTCTTAACTCAAGATGGACAATCTATGTTACGTATTTCAGGTGAAGCATATGGTATTATAGATGTTCAACCATTTAAAGATAATGCTACTGAACTAACCAATTGGAGTAGACAAGGATTTTCTATGTCTGTTACATTTAAAACAGATGTTCATCCATTTACTAATAGAACAGTATTCTTTTGTGGTGATTATAATACTGATGAAGAATTTTCAGAAGGTATTAAGATTGGTCTAGAAGATATTACTTGGAGTTACACCGATGGCAATATTAAAGAAACTATTAATTGTAAAGTACAGCAGAATGTTATTAATACTGTTGACTTTGTTGTTAATAAGAATCCCGATAAAAGAGTTGTTGCTATTTTTGTTAACGGTACTCTTAATGTTGCATGTGAGATAAAGACTGACTTTACTTGGAAGAGCTCTTCTAAGATTTATCTTGGTTGTGATATTAGTAATGCAGGTCGTATTCAGAATTATTCTGATGTTAACTTCTACGATATTAAGTTATTCCGTTCTCCGCTTAATGACAAAGAGATTGTTATTAATTATATGAACGCTAATGCTAGAGCTAAACTTCTAGAAGATGGTAGTATTGATTTCGTAGCTTATAACTCTGCTAAGTTACGTAACTTTTTCTCTACTTCTGATAACTCTGCGCATTCTACTTTATGGGATGATATTAATCAGACCTATGCTACTGTTAATTTCAATAGTCTTATTTCTGATACTACTCGTACTCTTCCTGTTGATATAATGCTAATCAATTGTGCTAATACAGGTTTTACTCGTGCAGTATTTGAAGAGATCGGAGGTCAGAATAACAACTGGTACACAGGTTGTACTATGAGTTACTTTAGTCCTACTTCTGGAAAATCTAGTGCTGAAAGTACTACTGATGTTGCTGTTTCTAAGCAAGGAACATCTACTATGAACAACCTTATTAAGAATCTTGAGATTCGTTTTGATAAGATGTTAAAAGCAGATGATGGTAGTAATCTTGATTATGAACTATTCCAACCTAAAGAGACTTGGTTTCCCGAACGACAGTTTACTCTTAAAGCCGATGTTGTCGATAGTGCTCATGCTAATAATGCTTCTATTGGTAAATGGATTAATGATAATGCAGATATTTTATTTGAGAAAACTCCTCCAATGGAAGAACTCGAAGCTCGTCGTCCAACTGATACTAGAGATAAAACTAAAGTTCATGAGAAAGTAACTATTAAACAAACTCTTGAAGGTTTTCCATGTATTCTTCTTATTCAGTTTGATGGAGAAGAAACTCAAACTTGTCTTGGTATTTATAGTTTCAACTTAGGTCGTGGTGCTTATTATAATATGGGTTTCCGATTCTTAAAAGACTTTACTACTAAGATAAAGAATAGTACTGGTGAATATGTAGATAATGCTCTTCCTGCTTTTGTTACTTCTTATCATGCTTATGGTCAGAATGAAAAGTTTGGTAGTATCGATCAACAGAAAGTTTACTCTTATGAAATAGGTGAGAATGCTAACGTTATTGTTGATGGAAACAAGACACTACCGTTAGCTTTGTTTATGCAAGATGATATATCTATTATTAAACATGTAGGAGAATTTAAATATAATGGTGGTAATTGGTTAGACCCAACTGCTTCTGTTACTGATGATGCTGTTTGGACAGCTCTTCAAGAACTGTTTACTCTATTTGCTCAAATGACTTCTTCCACGGTTAAGAAATATACTTGGAATGAACAATCTGGTGGATATGTTGAAACAGATGGTGAATATCCTGCTCAATCAAGTTGGTCTACTCTTGCTGCTGAACTAGATACTAAGTTCTCAATTAAGAATGCTTATTCTTATTTCTTAGTATGTGTTAAGTTCGGTCTTGTCGATTCTCTTGGTAAAAATATGACTATCGTATGTTATGATATTGGAGGAACTAAGAAATGGTATATTAGGTTCTACGATATGGATACTGCTAATGGTCTTGATAATACTGCTCTTGAATCTGTTGCTAAAACAGCATACCTTGATACCTTCTCTAATAATCCTAATACAGATGTTAACTCATTAGTTACTACTCGTAATTCTCCTGATGGTGGTTATGATACTTATAGTTCTCGTATGTGGGATGTTCTTCGTGATAGTATTTTTATTAATACTGGAATCTTTGATTCTTCTCTTGAAGAACTTTGGGACTTATGGAGAAACAATGCTAATATTAGTAAAGACGTTAATCATTATATAGATGAATATTTCTCTGCACAAACTAAGTCATGCGGAGAACTTCTATTTAATTACGACTATAATGTTAAATATCTTACTGCTTATGTTAGTGAAGCAGGAGGTTCTGCATCTTATGCTAATATTGAATTCTTACATGGTACTCGTGTTGATTATGTTCGAGATTGGTTAAAGAAACGTTGGTGGTTCTTCGATGGAGTATTTAGATACAATAATGTATCTAATCTTCAACTGTATAATACTAAAGGCGCTTTCTCTGCTGGTGGTGCAGAAGCTACAAATCCTCGTCTTACTATTACTTCTAATGTTCCAATGATATTTGTTATCAACATTGGTAATACTACTGACACTAGATATTTTTTACAAGAAGGAGTTCCTACTTTAATTAAGTTAGCACCTATTAGTTCTTTTAATACTCAGATTACTATTAACAATACTCCGCAAATCAATGACATCAAAGGTCTAAAAGAAATGAGATTCCAACGTTTCATGTCTAGTATGAAACTTCCTAGTTTCTCTCAATTGGATTTATCTGATGTTGATACTCTTAGTAATGCTCCTGTTCCATTTGAAACAGTGTTTGTTAATGACGAAGACTTTTCAGATGTTAGACATATTAATCTATCTAATACTAAGTTTTGGAGTGGAAGTTCTGAAGTAGGTACATTTACAGTTAATATTGAAAAGTATACTAAGTTGAAAGACTTAGATATATCTAATTCAATAGTAACTTCTATGTCTCTGCCTAATGCTTCTCTTGCATCTCTTAATATTACTAATAGTTCTATTGAGATTATTAACTTAGTTAATCAGCCATTCTTAGATAGTATAGATTTTAGTGGATGTAAAAGATTGAAATCTGTTACTATTGATTCTTGTGAAAAGATTACTGAACTAAATCTTAGTAATCTCGGAGATTTACATACTATTAATATTACTAACTGTCCTAATCTTGTTGCAATTACTTGTACCAATAACGTAAATCTTACTACGTTTAACGTATCTAACTGTAACAAAGTTAAGACTATTAATATTAGTAAATGTACTAATAGTGGATTAGATATTTATATTGTTGGTGCTCCTAATATTGAAGAACTTAATATTAGCGGTACTAATACTACTAAACCTATTCAAGCTGCTGCTGAATTGCCTAAACTTACTAAATTGATTATGAACAATACAAATATTAGTTCTATTCAATATGGTAATAAAACAATTCCTAAGTATAATAACAATCCTATCTTTGACGTTACTAATTTAAGACTTAGTACGTTTACTGTTACTAGCGCAGCAGGAGTTCATTACTTTAAGTTCGATAATAATCCGGATGCTCCTGTTAGTATCGGTAGTAGTTTCTTTGTTGGATGTACTTCTCTTAAACGAGTATTTGGACATATTAAACTTACAGGTACTAATACATTTAGTGAATGTAATAATTTCTATATTCATGAACCACCCGCTTTAGTTAACGGTAAAACACCAATGTATGCTAATCAATACTATGGTTCTAAAACTAATACAACAGAAGGTAAAACTGAATGGGAAGCTAATACCAATCTTGGTACTAACATAACTATTGGTACTACCAATATGTCTAACATGTTCAAAGGAACTAATTGCAAACTCTTCGATGCTTATTATATTCTTTATAAATGTAATAATGTTACTCTGTTGACGAATTGCTTCTATGGTGCTAAAATACAACTTAGTATTGTAGATAGTTTCAATCGTAACATGTTTATTAACTGTGGTAAAGTAACTAATATGGATAACATATTCTACGATATCTCTGGTGGAACTTGTATTTTTTATACTTGTACTAGAAATAACAATGGAGAAATAACTAATAGAAATGGATTGTTATCTCCGCTTGTTAATCTTGTATCAATGTCACGAGCATTCTATTTTAATGGTAATAAATATACGGATGATTTCATATTTGCTAGACCTGTTGATAATATAGAATGGAAAATAACTCATTTCTATTTAGTATTTAGTGGTGTACTTTGTTTCATTACTGATGCAAGTAGAGAGTGGACAACCGAACCAACTACTTCTGACTTTAGCGCTGCTAAAGCTAGTAGACTTCTTATTAATATTCCTAACTTAGATTATATTAATGGAATGTTTAACGGTTCTAATATTAATTTTGATCTAGTTGAGAATGACGATGAGAAGAAAACTAAGTATTGTCCATTATTCTACAATAATACTAAATTACGATATATAACTAATAGTTTTAATAATCTTAATCATTCTACTGGTTCATTATTAAATGTATTTGGAGGACAAATTGAAGGTAAAACAGATAAATTCTCTAGTGTATTTTATGCTATTCGAGGAGCATTTAATGCTGCTAGCAATAGTACTATTGAATTCCCGATTCATAATTCTATGTTCCGTAGAATAAAAACTAGACTTAAATATATTACTAGTACATCTGCTATGAATGCAACTACTAATACTTGTTTTACAGGATTTACTAAAACATTCCTTAAAGAAGATACGGAAGTATTTCCTTACGAAGTATTTAGCGGTTGTAGTGCATTAGTTGAAGCTCCCGGATTCTTTAGTAATATAAAATGTCCTACTGGAACTGTTATAGAACTACCTAAAGATATATTTAAAGATTGTATTAATCTTACTAATATATCATATGAGTTTTATAACATGGAGAACGTGAAGTATTCCCTTACGGGGGAAGGTTTCAAGAACTGTAAGATAGTTAATGCTGCTTACTGTTTTGCAGAAATTAACGTTAAGTTTGCTAAGACAGGAATGATACCTTATAAGTTATTCTATCAAGAACAACTTGTTAGTTCTACTATTAAAGGATGGAAAGAAGCGGATGCTGCTACTGATAATATAACTCCTAATTTTGGTATTGATTCTGATGGAAATTGGATTCCCGATGAAGAACTTCCAACTGCTATGCCTAAAGAACGTTCTTATAGTATAGTGAGAACTACTCGTAGAAAGAGTATTACTAACATGGCTTACTGTTTACGATACTTTCAAGCTACTGATGCTGCTCCTTATACTATGAACTATGGTAGTTTGAAGTCTAATGATTATGGTGATTTACTTATACCTAATGAACAATATAATCCTATTAAGTATATAGTTAATCCTAACTATAATCCTAATGAATTCATTGATGAAGAACAAACTGTTCCTAATCCTAGCAGAGATATTCGTCGTGTTATAGATAATCCCAATTATAATAAGTATGAACTTATTTGGAATATCTATGCTTATGATGGTCTTACAGGATTATACGATATGATTAGTAATTCAGAGTTATATGCTGCTGTTACTGCTGGTACTATTTCTGTTAGTCCAGATATTCCACAGGAGTTTAATGATCCTGCTGATGCGATTAGTGCTCCTGCGTCAGAAGCAACTAATCGTAAAATCATGAACTACTTCTGTCCGCCAGATCTATTCGCTAGTTGTAGTAATACTACGGGAGTTAATGTCGTAGGAGTATTCTATTATAGTGGAAGACGTAATGGAGATCCTTCTTATGATTATATGAATTACGGTCTTCGTGGTCGTCCTTGTCCTTACTTGTTCAAGCCTATATCTAATGTACAAAACATATCTTATATGTTCTATATGATGCCGTTATTAGCTCCTTATAAGTGGAACAACACTACGACTAATGAAGAAGGTCTTGCTTATTCTACTGAGTTCTTTGCTAATATTCCTAAGTTAGTTACAATGAGTTATGCATTTGTATTTACTATTATTCCTAGTAAAGTAGTTATTGATCAATCTACATTTATTAATAACTTGAATTTACAGAATATAGATCATGCTTGGTTAGAATGTCAGTTCTTAGGAACTACTGCTGAAACACAAGTTCATGAGAATACATTCTCTCGTAATACAAATCTTAGAGATATTAGTTATTGTCTTGCTTCTGCAACTAATAGCGAAGGATGGAGCGGTCGAAGTCCTAAGAAGATTAGTTCTAATCTGTTTACTGCTAATAAGCATAAGAACATTACTAATTGTTCGGGAGTATTCTATGCTGCTACTGCTACTGTTGGTAGTGTTCCAGAGTTTTGGACTTGGCTTAATGCTCTATCATCTAATAATAGAGCTAACGTATTCTATCGAATGGTTAAAGCTAATCTAACTAATGGTGCGAGTATTCCTGCTACTTGGAATAATGGTATGACTTAATTAGTAATAGTTATGACATTAAAATAAATTAGTATATTTGTGTGCTTCCCCCGTAAAGGAATGAACGGGTGGAAGTACTTATTATTAACTCTTTAAATAATATTGATATGGAAGGTAATTGTATTTATAATCGTGCTAATGCTGCGAACAGTCTACAAATTTCTATAATGGGTAATATTATAGGTGCTAACTTTAGTATTCCCGACGGTCGTGGTGGTAAAGAACCATTCTTATTAAAGAACGTTACTGAAGAGAATATTACAGTTAGTGTTATTCTCTATGGTATGGAAGATCCTATTGAAACTATTGTATTTCCCGGTTGGAATGTTGAATTAGTTAAAGAAGTAGTAACTACTGTTGAAGGTTTGCAATATGGGTATTAATATTACTGGTCTTGGAGCCGCTAATGGTATTGGCTTCAAGTCTAAGGTTAGTGGTGGGAGATATCTCCCACCCGACCTCAAAGCAAGATTGGTAAGTGTAACTTCTTGCTATGGTAAAAAGAACACCGATAGCGATAAAGATATACTTAAAGATAAAACTGGACAAGGTAACGATCTCATTGTTTATAACGGTACTTTCGATAATATTAAAGATGGATATGATGCTCCATTCTTTAGTTTCATGAATCCTGCTCTTACGGTAGATACTAAGTTTGTTACTTATATAGATGAAGTAACTCTTAAATCAATTGGTCCGGATATTAATCGTGTTGTTCTTTATACGAATCCTGCTAAATATAAGAAACGTATTCCTAGTTTCATTATTAATGTTAACTGTTCTAAGAGTTGTCGATATTATTATATTGATAAGAATAAACCTAATGTTAGAACTGTATTTAATCTTCAACAAGGAGTTAATGCTGTTCCTGAATCTTATGCTGATTTATATAGTGGTACCGAAGATGAAGGAGCTGTTAATGCTATTGGATTTGCTTTAGATGAAGGTGCAACACTTGAAGTTAAACAGTTGTCTCGTTATACTGGTGGTTTATTAACTAGCGGTATAAATGGAGTAGGTACTTTTGTTGAATCAGTTAAACCGTTTAAAGAAATGGTAGGAGATTCACAATCTGTTTCTATTGTATCTATGATAAGTATATTAGAACCTATTTCTATTAATTATGAAATAACTATTAATAATGTTAGAGCTATAACTAATGAATTATATGGACGTAATGTATTTAAAGGTACTGAAATAGATAAAACATACATAATTGGGTATTACGCAAATCTTCCTTCTTCTACTAATAATATTGGTATTATTAATAATATTTTAGGAGATGATAAAGATTGGACTTATCAATCAGGTGGCAATATTGTAGATACTGCTAAATTATCTATTCAAGGTTTTAGAGGTACTTCCAGTATGCCATATGCAATGGTTCGTTCTGTAATATATTGGAATATTGTTCTCAAAGGTAAAGCTACTATTGACGAAATCAATCAAGTAATAGAATATTTTAATCTTGATAGACCGGGAGTTGTAGTTAAACCGGATATTCTATATGATATTAAACGTCAAGGTATTACTAATGATAATCATGCTGAGTTCGAAGATAAGTTGAAAGACTTTATCTATGGATTCGATATGCAGATGTATAATATGAATTGGGAAGGTACTAGTGGAATCAATACTTATCCAGTTGTATTTGGAAGTAATAAAACTTGGTATTCACTAACTACGAAAAATTATGAATATACATTAAATCAAAATATAATTCATCTGACACATATAGATACTGCCGTAGCTCTACAATATACTTATTTAAAAAATAATGGAGTTATTTCTAATATTAATAGAGAAGCTCCTGCTTTTAAATTAAAAGTTACAGGTTTAAATAATAATATTTATGTATATTATAGATATCTTGCTACATCTGATGCTACCACCATAAGTATGTATAATATAAGAGAAGATGGAATTTATGATATACCTAAATCATATAAAGTAACAAATGCTATGACATTACCAACAGTATTTACTAGTTTAGGAATTGGTAATACTGATGGTGTTTTCGAACATGATTGTGATATAACATTAGAAATACTTCCCGATAATGAAGGTGCTCTTACTCTTAACGGTATTAATAACTTCGGTAAAGTAACTAATATTCCTATTTGGAAAGATTATACTGTTGCATCTCTTCGTAAATGGTTGTTTACTGATAGTAGTATTCAAACTGGTTCAATAGTATCTAAATCTATTGAAGGTAGAGACGGTGCATTTATATTAGAACAAATGTTTAATCTTAATTCTCCTAGAACTTCTACTTGGACATTTGGTCAAGTAACATCCTTAATAGAAAATCCTAAATTAAATGAAAAATCTATTGCTAGTCAAACTAAATATGAGTACAATTATAATGGCAAGAATCTATCGCTTGGAAGTAGTCTTGATACTAGTCGTATGTGGCTTGGAGTTATTAGAGATGGTGACCCTAGATTTTCATACATTTCTATATGGTCTGCTATGTTATTTCGTTATACTATGTCAAAGTTCCTTCTCGAACGTCAACTCAAGAAGTATAAGATAGGCAGTTTCTATGATAAAGGAATGGTGATATGGCGTCCGGAAGTTACTAGTAATAACAGTAATTATGTATTTACTCCTAGAATTAGAATGTCCGATGGTACTATTAAAGCTCTTGTTAATGGAGAATATTATAATCCAACAGATGCTAATCTAGTAATGGATATTACTGTTATTGGCGTTAATGAAGTTACTGATCTAACTATCAATAAACAATCTTATAAGCCTATTCAGTATCCTACTTATTGGAGAGTTGAGATTCCATTTCCTACTAAGTCTCCACAACGAATTAGTATTACTATTGAAGAATATGTTCGTTATGAAAATATTGTTCAACCTTATCCAGTAATGTTTAAATTAGTAGATAAAGATACTAATAAAGAATATACTTGGGGAGATAAAGTTAAAGTAGGTTCTACTATTAAAGTAAATAGTATAATCTATAATTATCAAACACTGTGGAGTATTCATGGCTATCTTATAGGAAATGATCCTAAAACTTATTCTTATAATGAAATTATTAATAAAGATATCGTAGTAACTAAACCGTTATCTTTTAGTTGTAAAAAGAAATGGTTGTTATCTGCTGCTGAACCTTTGTTCGTTTACGATCCAGCAATCTTTACTAATAATGCTATTAAAACTCTTGGTTATCTTCCTGATATAAGTGGTCAAAATAGACATCTTAAACTTTATAATTTCTCTTATGAAGGAATGAGTGGTAAAGATGGATATCCTGTTGTATTCGGAAAGAATAAAACTTGGGAGAATATAAGACCCGAAAATGATAATTGGAAATATGGTCTTAGTTCAACTGGTATTACTATTTACAAAGCTCTTGATACTACTCCTTTATTATATACAATAATTAGAGAATCAGGAGGAACTATTAAACCTATTTCAATTCCTAGTTTTAAAATTAATGTAAAGGGTTTACAAGATGGAGAAAGTATTAGATATCGTTATTTTTCTATTGATAATCCTTCAACTTATAGTAATATTATTATAACAAAAAATGGTAAACATGAACTTCCAGCTAGTGTTCCTCTTCAATCAGATTCTACTATTTTAGATGTTTATATTGGTTTTCAAGTTATACTGAATAATAATGAAAGCGTAAAAGGACTTATTATTGAAATTCTTCCAGATTATAAAGATAGTCTTTATTTTAATGGAATTACTAATACTGCTTCTGTTCTTAATCTTGATCATGGTGGTAAATGTTTAGTTACCAAGATTAACTATAAGTTTAATCAAGAAACTATTTGTATTTACGATCAACGAAAGAATACTCTTGAAGAGAATATTAAGAAGTTTGCTCTACTCGCAACTCAACAATCAGATATTGCTTACGGTAATGGTTTAGAAGGAAATACTTATATTAATAATGTATTAAACAACTACGTTAAATCTTCTGAACTTGAAAACGTAGAACATGTTGCTACATTAGTATCTAGTGTTGTTACAGACAGTAATACAAACACTCCTTTATTTGGTAGAAATGTTTCTAATCAGCACTATGCTCAGTTTGCTATGTATAGAACTATTCTTCTTCCAGAAGTTCCTAATGCTGCTGATCTTGCTATACTTAATAAATGGTGCGGTCTTCCAACAGGTTATCTTCCGAAGCCCGAATATTATTGGGATGTTACTGGTAAATCAAATAGTGATACTGCTACTCGAAACACTATTAAGAATCTAGGTACTGCTAAACCTGTTGCGTCTACTTCTGATGAAGATGCTTATTCTTTAGAAAATAAGAATGTTACTTACGAAGGTATGTCAGGTTATAATGGTTATCCTGTTGTGTTTGGTGCTAATAAGACTTGGGAAACTTATGCAACATATAACTTTACTAGTACTATAAATGATAATAAATTGCATATTACTAAAGTATTAAATTCTAATGGTCTTATATTTAGTTATGTAAAACGAAATGATGAACTATTAAATATTAAAGAAATACCTTCTTTTAAGATTAAAGTAACAGGACTTGAAGGAGAAAGTAAATTGCTATATTTTTATCTTAGTGAAGAAAATGCTGCCAACATTACTATATTAACTTTAGAAAATGGAGTTCATAAAATACCTAAGTCACTTATTCCAACAAATGCTTTACCAAATAGTACGTGGATAGGATTTAAAATTACTTCAATTCAAGAGGGAGTATCAAGTTTCGATTGTGATATAACATTAGAAATACTTCCAGATTATTATGGTCTTTGTCTTGATGGCATTACTAATTATATAGAATGTGCTAATATTCCTGCGTTTACTGATTATACTTATATTATTAAATATAAAGATTTCGATAATCCTAATCCAAATAGTTGTATTCAAAGAAAAGGAAATACAAAATTAGGAGGTGGTGCATTTGTTCATAGTTATATAAGTACTGATAATAAAGAATTTCAACTTAGTTTTGGAAAAAGTAATGGGAATATTACTAATTCTAATACAGTCCAATATTGTACTAAAACTAACTATAATGGTATTACAATTATTCCTGGTACTAATATTGATGATTTAGGTTTTACAATAGGTCGATGGAACTTCTATCGTAAAATGATATTCTATAAATTAATGTTATGGAGTAAATCAATTAATAATACTTATTATATTAATATGCTTCGTAATCTTATTAATAATGGTGGTATTATTGATCTTAATGATTCTATATTTGATCAAACTTCTAATGAGTAATATATTTATTGTGAAACAAATTAAATTAATTAAATTATGGTTTATGTAATTGTTACAGTTACGTGGTTAATAGGTCATGGATTACCTGTTCTCGCACATCAGAGAAAAAGTAAAGATGGTTCTAAAGTTCTAATTGGTTATGAACAAATTGCTCCTGTTCTTACTCAAGCAGACGAAGAGAATCTAACTAAGTACTATTGGGATAGTCAAGAACTAACTGAAGTTCTTAATGGTGAAGAATGGAGTTGGGAAGAAGAAGGACAAGAAGTTCCTATTGATACTAATTTTAATTCTTTTCTTGTTATTGCAGCAGGAATTAGTTATGCTAAACTTCATATTAACGAATATAATTTTGATAATGCTAAAGCTCTTGAACTTAAAGAACTTTATCCTGCTTGGGAATCTTTCTTTGATAAGATTATTAAAGTAAATACTATTGTTAATTACGAAGGTAATCTTTATCGGTGTATTGTTGAAACCTCCCCCGTAAGAGAAGGAGCTACACCAGTTGATTCTATTGAAAACTATGAACTAATCGAATAAAACGATAACTCTAATAGTATGCACTTAAAAGGCTAGGTTAAAACAACTTAGCCTTTTATTTTGTTCACTACTCAACTATATTTTTACTAAGATTTAATCAGACTGTTAATTAGCGATAATGCTCGAATTATTTATAACTCCGTTTGTTTTAATGGTGTAATAGCTATTACAGATTCCCTTAATTTTAAAACTTAAACCTTATTGTTATGCAAGTAATTGAAAAAGTAAAAGTTGTTCCCGAAGGTTATAACGGAGCAGGAATGGACGGTTACGGTCGTCGTGATGTTAACGGTAAAGCTAATGCCGGTTTAACTCTTGGTATTATTGGTACTGCTCTTGGTGCTTGGGCATTGTTTGGAAACAATCGCCGTTCAACTGGTTTGTTAGGCGCAGCTGGTGGTGGCGGTATGCTAGGAGATGGTTCTACTAATATCAATGTTGTCGGTGCAGGAATTGGTGCAGGAACTGCTGCTCCTAGTGCTTTCCAAGCATGGGCTAAATCTTGTGAAGATACTCTTGCTCTGCAAGGTGGTCTTTATCAGTGGGCTTTAACTCAGCAGAATCAACGTTTCCAAGATCGTCAAGTTATCGACAATGAAATTGGTTTCCGTAGAAACTCTCGTAGAGATGAAGAATATCGTGAAGATGATGATCGTCATATTATGAGAATTCTCGGTTACGGTTATGATGGTGACGATGATAGACATAGAAGTCGCAAACATCGTCGTGATCACGATGAACATTTTGATGAAAGAGAAGCATATGATACTGTTGAAGAAATGTATCATGTGAAAGGTGATAAAAAGTATGTAGGTGAGAAGTTTGACATGGATAAGGCTCATAAAGTTTATGAGAAACTTAGAGATGCTGACGGTTACACTATTGGAGATATTTATGTTGCTATTAATGCACAGTATCATGATTATTGCGAACTGTTTGAGAAATGGTTTGGTAGTAACTTTGATGAAAAGATTATTGCTAGTGCTGTTGACTTTTGGTTCGAAGATGATGATTTCGATGGCAACAAGGTATGGAAGTACTTCAACGAGATGTAATCCCTACTACAACTAACTGATATAAAGAGAGTTACAAAAAGTAGCTCTCTTTATTTGTATATACCAATATAATAAATAACTTTATATCGCATTGAAACATAGAAAACATTAAAACATCGTACTCATGGGAATTGTGGTTAAAGTATTATTCGTACTACTATTGATGATAGTCATAGCTAGTTTTGCTTTCAAAGAGATTAAAGATGTGATTCCTGCTAAAACATTAATTTGGATTAAAGTTATTAGCGTTATCCTTTATGGAACATTCGGTATGTTACTGTTTATCTTATGAGTTTCCTGTCACTTCTCGAAGAGATTATCAGAACTACTGCCGAAAGTTTTGATTTTGGATTTGTAATCAGCGTTAACGTTATTGCTTATCTTGTAATTAGCGCAATTGATGCTAATAATGGACCGAAGCCTGTTAAAACATGGACTAAAAGAGTTATTACAATTGCTTGTGCATTTATCCTCGGAATCATCTATTTTAGTTTGAAACTTGGAGATGTTAAAGTTTTGATTAATAGCATTATTCTCGCACCTGTTGTTTGGAGTTGGATTATTAAACCTATTCTTGTTCGATTTGGTATTGATTATAGAAAGATTGAGAGAGAAGATAACAGTGATAAATGAGTTGCTGTTACCACCCCTGTAAAGGAGTGACTTAGAGCTAGTACTGCCGATTGTACTAGCTCTTCTTGTATCCGGAAGTCATGTACGGTTCACATCTCTTTACGGGGGGA